>Ga0214481_100021_pt1 | contig 60614 bp, 51 predicted proteins | sample M1_20Mar14CPVII9_4_FD_165057 | JGI IMG/M metagenome (GOLD analysis project Ga0214481, IMG submission 165057) | Marine eukaryotic communities from Monterey Bay, California, United States - M1_20Mar14CPVII9sort6BwellG10 | ecosystem: Environmental > Aquatic > Marine > Unclassified | place: USA...
TTCGATGTGGCACGCAACTTGGCTGTCTTTGAATGCTTCTAGGCATCACAGCAGGCATTCTATATGTCTATGCAAGCCTTACATTGCACATTGGATTCTCCTTTGGGTGTGGGTTGGGTTTTACATGCTCATTTTAGGCTCTCAACACGTGTTCAACACGTGTTGGACACGTGTCGAGACCTCTCTTTTCGATGTGGCACGCAACTTGGCTGTCTTTGAATGCTTCTAGGCATCACAGCAGGCATTCTATATGTCTATGCAAGCCTTACATTGCACATTGGATTCTCCTTTGGGTGTGGGTTGGGTTTTACATGGGTGTGTTGTTTAAGGGACAAGTTTGAGAATTTAGATACCGGTATCTATTCCGTTGGTATTAATTGTAGCACGGTAAACAAATAACAAACCTCGCTCTCTACTTTTGTGTTGATGAGAGTGTAATAGTTGGATAATAGTGCCCGCCGGTATATTATCTTGAACGTCAAATATTCTAATATGTCCACTACTGAATTTGCCACTCTTCGGAGTACACTCCAAGAATTACAATCATGCGAATTACCAACAAACTATCAACAAATTGAAAAGGAGAATAATACCAACAATTCTAATACTGAACTATTGTTATTCTATAACCCGGAATTACTCCAACAATATAAAACATTACGTAATACCTATATTCAACAGGCAACTATTAATAAATTTTTATCATCATTACAGGAGTATAATCCCGAAACTAATACATTTCCATTACCCACCAATCAACAAACTGTTGAAGAGAAGGAAGAATTGGTACAACGTCAAAATGAGGTATTAAATAAGGTACAACAAACAATTAAACAGGTGAATGGTGATATGGATAGTATACAATTAAAGTGGGAACAATTTGTTAATAAGCGTGAGGAATTTGCACAAATTGTTGATCAGTTGGAGAATCAAAATCGTAACCGTCGGTTAGAGGGTAATAATAATGGAGATGGTATGTATGAGGATGATAATATGGATGATAATGGTGAAGAAATTACAGAAGATGATGTAGCAATGGAAGAGGAAAAGTTGGATGAGACACAACAGCGTAAGATTGAGTTAGAGAAGAGATTGAGGAGTGTTAGGGCTCAGATATTGGATGTTGAGGATGATTGTCATCGTACTAAGCGTGTTGTTAATGAAGTTCGTGTTAAGAGTGGACGTAAACCATTGGATTGGCGTGGATTAAGTAGCAGTAATGAGGATAGTGGTGATAATAGTAAGGATAGTGCAGGTGAAGATTGTATCTCAGCAGTTACCAATGGAGTTGAGAGTGAAATTGCAGAGATGGAAGAAAAGGCTACAGAGCTTAAGAAATCATGTGAATTTTATGATGGTATTCGTGAATTAATGGAAGAGCTTGGTGGTGTTAAGATTTTATCTTCCAAGAGTATTCCTTCGTCATCAAATGTTGGCGAGAGTAATGAAGATGAAGGATTTATTCTCACATTAATGTTGCTTGGGAGTCACATCCTAGAGATTACCCTGTCGAAATCATCCACTGATAAGGATGGTTTATGTGTAACGGATGCCAAGATTACTACACCCACCACCTTTGCCATGCCTGGATCCAATAGTGCTAACAACAACAACGATAATGAAGAGACGACCACTCTCTTTGAAACCATGCATTCAGTATCATTATCAAACCTATCTTTCTCCAAGATTATGGCTCAGAAACAGGCTGTGGACGTAACCATTCCACCACTTGATGATCTCGTTACATTCTGTCAATCACTTGAGAGCTCATCACATGGCATACGCTTCATTCTAGTTGAGACATTGGCACGTATTCGTACACTCGAGGCACGTGTTGTTGAGTTGACAAAGCTTCGTGAACGTTATGCAGCTCAAGTGTACGATGTTGAAGCTACCGCTGATATGAATCATTATGGTGCCGAGCAAGAGGTTGTGTGTGCTATCAATGAAGGTATTACTGTGGCACTTAGGTTGGGCGCTGATTGTCCCTTGATACCAGGCAGTGTATATGTCAGTGAGATTTTTGGTGTAGGAGGTTGGACAGAAGATAAGTTGAATGTGTTGAAGAATGTTGTTTTGAAAAACAGATGCAAGGGGCCTGTTGGAGTAATGGAGTGTATGGTGAAAGAGATTCGTAAAAGAAGTAAGGAGGATGGATGGGTAGTACCTGCAACGCCAAAACTACCTCTTAGTGGCAAGTAATTGCTATATCGATATTGTTTTGTTTATCGTTTTGGGGGATTTGTCTGTCGGTTGTATCTGCTGTCAGCTCATATGTTATAAGTGTTGCATAAAGTATACTAAGTCAAATGTGATTATATTCCCAGTTTGTCTTGATTAAGACCTGACTATCAAGCCTCGGTTCATTGTCATAGCTTGCGCTTTACACTGCCTAGCGAGCCCCGGGCCCCGAATCAAACCTCTCCTTCTAGTAGCTTGCTGCCAAAGCCTTATGGTAGTTCCCTGTGCTTTTCTCTTAGAAAACAAAGAGATCGAGTTGCATACTTTTTTCTCCTCTTGCTATGTTGCAATTTCACGCTCACTTCTTGTGTGCAGTTTCATTGAAGCAAAATCACCATGTCTTGACTCCAGTCAGTAGAAGTAATGAATGAAATACTACCAATATTGAAACAACAAGGTTTAGGAAAGCAGTTTCAATAAACATCACAATCGACTGTAAAAAGTACACCAAAAGTACCGCCACGTTTCTGCTCCATTTCTCCTTCAATATAGGGTACATTATAAAATACAAATGATGTTATTTCATTGATGATATGTTTTGCAATGGATGGAGGTGCTATCATGTATTGAAATGTTTGGTAATCGTCAAGTGTAATTATGCTATCTTCTCTCTTCTTCTTCATTTTTGTTGTTGTACTGCAACTGCCGTCAGATTATAAACTCAGATACTGATTAGACAATAATATCATTCTTCTTTGCACTTTCCTGGAGGACATGGTTATCTGATCTGTGGCGAGTAAACGAGAGACATCTGTGCAATCTGCTTTTCGACTCTAAAAAAGCATGCAAAGTTGATGTTGTTTGATGTTGGTTGATGGGCCTCAAACAACACTAAGAAGAGGCGGCAAATATCAATATATAATGGGCAAAATGCTACTACTTACTCTCATCATATATGCCTTTATGACGGCAGATGCATCTCGGATAGGAGAGTCATCGTCAATTGAGCATCGTCGATCTCTATCTAAATCTCTTTTGCATATCCTCTTCAATAGCAACCCAACGCCATCAGTTGATGCTTGCTGGGGTAATATAGAGATACATGACGGAGAAAAGAAACCTGCAATCAATTGCATATTCAATGTACCAATTTCTGAAGAGTAAGAGATATATTTGACAAAGATACCACATATGTGTAATGCACCGATATTAAATTCTAATACTACACCTTCTTTCTCCATCTCCTTTGCATTCACATACAGCTACAATAGTGCATCTGAAATTAGAAGAGGAACATGCCAAGAATTTGTTGAGCCTGCATGTGATCCTAACATACACGAAGATTGTGATGATAGATCATCGTTTAATTTGTCGAGTGAAGGCAAGATTAGAACTGTAGCATATCCAACTTTAGATGAATTGGAATTAGATACTCCGGAAGTAAATCATACATATTGTGCTCGTGCAGATGTATACCAGGTTGTTGATAGTACAGGTAGACAGTTATCAATAGCTCATGCATCAAAAGAGTTGCATATTAAGTTCACTGGAATCGTTGGTGGAGATGAAGAAGAAGAAGAGTACTTGGTAGAAAGTGAGGCTTCTACAAAGGATAACGATCTCCCAATGGCTGTGATATTAGTAGCTTCTCTTGTAGGTGCACTAGTGGTGTTGTCAATTGTAGTTATTGGGGTATTAAAGAGGTATAATGGTGGCTTGCAGATTCATGATTCAACGATCAAAGATGCCGAGGATACCAAGGAGAAGGACGTAGAAGATGGAGAGATTGAATTGCTCTAAGCCATTGTGATATTTGTTTGTAAAGTAACATTGTACAATGTTGTTTGTATGTCATATATTGTGAGGAAAAAGATGAGACTACCCAACTAGCACACCAGTGAAACCTCAAAAAGGATACCACAATATAACTGCGTGTGTCTCTTTACAACGTGTGTTCTAATAAGTTACAAACAATCTAATCCCCCGGACAACATAATTAGAATGTTGGCTATTTCCTCATATTATGACCAGAATCAACTCAGCAGGTCGATCTGAACAACCCGAACAAAAGAGTTATTCCTAAAATGACCAACAACCCTAAAATAAATCATTCAAATTGTTGTCACCACAAACGACACTACAACCCCAAGCTCTAACAAAAAGCTTATTGCCAATTGCGCATAGTTGAGTTCCTAAAGATAGGGAGAGGATAAAAAGTGAGAAGCCCGAAAGATATGTTTAGAAGATATACACACTTTATTCACATACCTCTTCAAAGGAGAAATCTGAACATCAGGAGCAGTAAGGGTAAAATAACCCATGAAGCCAGCAACAAAAACGCTAGTTGCGCCTAAAATGGCAATGAGGGGGTAACATGCAGGGTCACTCAACCAATGTTTTTGACGCTCAGCCCATCTCATCGATCCAGTCTAGTATTTTTTGTTATAACCATATATCAAGTGTCCGAGGTTGAATTGTTTCGATTGTAGGAATGATGATAGAGTAATAAATATGGAAAGGAGAGAGAAAAGAAATAGTTAGAGATTAGTATAATATAAAGGCTGAATAGCCAACTTCAACCTATACATCAGAACTTACTGAAAGATGATTGAGTCCAACTACCTTTGTGCCGTCCACACTAACAGATGAACTCGTAGGAATCGGACCCTTGGAAGAAAAGGCCCTCCTGGCGACCATAGCCTGGCCTCTCTTTGTTACACTACTGGCAATACGGAAAGCATTCATGGTTATTATGTTGCCTACTACAAGAATTATAAGGGGGTGAACTTTGCAAAGATATGGATTTGACACATTTTATCGCCAAATCGCCAACACGAGAAAAAAACGTTTATTTCACTACATCTCAATATGTTACCAACCCGCCCTACTCCTCTTCTTTGCAATACGATGATGTCCTCTATCCTATCTATTATCCTTCTGATATCATCAATTGCTATCACTGCAAGTGCATATGCACTTAGTGATCGCCCTGTATTGAAATATGGTACGGCTTGGAAGAAGGAGGTATGTACAATATGTCGGTAGATGTGTATGTGTATGATATGAAATGGCGTTGAAGATGGGAAGATTAATAATGTATGATATAATAACTTTGGATATAAATAAGATTGGATATATATTGTACATCTATATATATATATATATATATATATATATATGCTGTATGGTATAAACTCTGGATATAAATGAGGGTATACATATGATTATCTACGCTTAACTTTAACATATCTTATTTTCTTTATCTGATTGTGTCTTTTGCAGGCCACTGCAGAGTTGGTAGAGAAAGCTATAAAAGCTGGATTCCGTCACATAGATACAGCTTGCCAACCAAGACATTATAAAGAATCTGGTGTAGGAGATGGCTGGAAGGCATCAGGTATTGAGAGAAAAGACATCTGGCTACAGACAAAGTTTTCTGGCTTGGGTGCTCATGTAAGTTGAATCTCATTATTATATGTACTTTGTATTAAATTTCAATGCTAAACTTTTATAATAATAATCAACTTAAGGACCCTGAAAGTATACCATATGATAAACTTGCACCATTGGAAGATAGAGTTAGACAATCACTTACAAAGAGTCTTATGAATCTACAAACAGACTATATTGATAGTTGGCTAATGCATGGTCAAGAGAATAGCTGGGACGACCATTGGAAAGTTTATCGAACAATGGAAGAAGCAGTTGACGAAGGGAAAGTGAGGCAGCTTGGGATATCCAACTTTTACCGCCTTGAAGATGTAGTTTGGGCATACGATAATGCAAGGATCAAATTCAAGGTAGTACAGAATAGATTCTATGCAGATGCTGGTCATGATGTTCAAATTCGTGCATTGTGAGTAGAGTTGGTGCTGTTTTGCAACCATCTGTCCATGTGATGTGCACTTTGTATCTCTGTGCTCACATGTTCACTTATTTCAAACACAATACTACTCATCATTAGTTGTAAAGAACATGACATTGAATATCAGTCATTTTGGACATTAACTGCTAATCCAGACGCATATCGTCATCCGGATGCTCTTGAACTAGCCAAGAACAAAGGTTTGTCACCTGAAGGGGTAAGAGTCTCTATACAATATACAATATCGATATGATGTTGTTACTTTATGCGTATGCATCTCATACTTGTATATCTTTGCAGCTCTTCTATGCATTTTGCATGGCTTTAGGAATAAGCCCAATGGATGGGACTACAAATGAACAGCACATGAGAGAAGATGTTGCCTTAATGGATAGGATTAGAAACGGTGATCAGATCTTCGATAGTATCAATGAACTATCAATCATTGGAGATGCGCTAGAAGGAAACCCGGATTGGTACACCGAAGAAGAAGACGAGTTATAACACCACAGATAAGATACATAATGCATCTCAACCAAATTCAGTACTATTAAGTAGTATCTAGTTCCATATGCATTATGAAGATATTGACAAATAATAGTAACAAATCACAACAAATATGTTTTCTTTCACAATTTGATTACACCTCAGGGAGTTTCCTCTTTTGATAGTAAAACACTGGTAACAATTCCCCATTCCCATCATCATAGATATATCCATTCTCCTTTGCTAGATTTCCAAACTCAGTAGATTTGATAGGCATCTCAGTAGGTCGACGGTTACCCCTACGATGATAGGGGTAATGATGATCTGGATTAGCACTGTAGGTACAAGTTGTCTTATCAACAATGGTGGGATCAACTCGTGAGACTTCTCCAAAGTTATGTATACCGGGAACACGACGAAATTGTCTGAGATCTAGCTTGTATTCCTCACACTCGTTCGTCTTCTCCTCCAACTGTGCCTCCATCTCCTTCGCCTTGAGTTCCAACTCTTCAATCTTCTTGCGATATTCTTCATGCTCCTTCTTATTGACCCTTTGAGCCTCCTCAATTTCATCTTGCATTTGCTTGGCAATATGCTCAATCGACTTAGCTTCATTATCCCTATCTGCACTCTTCCTGTTTTGATAGTCCTCAACAAGTTTCTTCTCGGCATCCAAATCCTGTTTGGCCGCGAGGATACATTTCTCAAGAACATAATTCTGAAGCAGAGGATGGAGTAATCGATGAAGGGCTGCTGGTTCTGATCCAGGACGTCGGGTAGATGGATTGCTATCCCACTCGGCATCAGTCATCATGGGCAAACAAACCTCAGGCTGCCAATGCTTGGCAACGACGGTGATACAGCGGTTCATCAGGCTATCACCCGGCAAAGCTTCCATGACATCACACTGTGGATCATTTTTAAGCATCAAGTCAATATACAACTTGAGTACCATCAAGGCAACCTTGGGATCGATATCTGGCATAAGACGAGGCTTTGTCAAGTCCCTAAAGTATTCCACATCAATATCATCAGGGTGGTCTATAGTCAACAGGAAAGAGGAGAAGAAGTTAGAAATATTTTTCGATGTACACAGCCATACAACGCAAATGAAAGATACTCACGTTCGCCGCAATAAGAGTATACAATCAAACTCAATAGTTCACTTTCACACTTCAACTCTTTCGATAAGATAATCCTCTTGAATAACTCTGGCGGAAGTCTGTAAATAGGATCAAAGTCAACAGTATCCTCCAAGTGAGCAGCAGTAACATCAATTGATCTACTTAGAATTTCCTCCAACTTGAATAAGTACGAATCCAATAAGAAGTACATGGCCGTTGTTGAGACAATGTTGTTCATCACATAAGTTTCTGCCTCTTCCAATAATGCACGAATCTTGTACCGCTTTCCAAGGTATACTAGTGGCACAGCATTCTCTTTGTGGATATCCAATGGATGGTCGTGATAGTAACAAAAGTCTAACACACTACCCATGGCATCGGCAGCACTCTCGAGCATGATTGTCTCGTGTGCATTAACTTCCGACGAATTACTATCGGTAGCATCGTCCCTATTCTCAGCCTCACGGATACGTCTTCCTAACAATTCTGACCGACGCGAACCAACTGCAATCATGGCTTTGTGAACATAGTACACATCTTGTTTCAATCCATCGCCTTCCTCTGACACAAAGTCAATACCCGAGATATCAGACGTGTCGAAGTCGGGAGCATATGGTCCAGGACGAGCACGATTGACAACAATAGAGTAGTCACTAAGAGATGCATATGCATCTAGACGCCAGTTCAGTTCGTCGTCGTCGACACCATCATATCTTCCGGCTCGAGCAATCTGAGACCCCGACTTGGGTGGACGATTTGACACACGTGGAGCTACATGTGATACAGAATCTTTGCCTCCACCCTGCCTCGTAGCCAATAACTTAGATGACCTGAGCGATCGATCTTGTGGAGCGGTCGCTTGTGGGTCTGTCGAGGCACCCCCACGAAGAGCAACGACAGGAGAACTTTGTGTCATTAGTGGTACTGGTCGCTGATGTCCATCTTGATCCATACCACAAAATAATCTCTCCCTTTCCAATCGTTGTTGCAACTCAGCCTGGTCATTTATTCGTCGTTGTTCTGCATCTTTTTCTGCCTGTAGACGTCGCTGCTGATCCTGTAATCTCCTTGACTCCTCCTGGGCCAATCGCATTTGACGGTCTCTTTCATCCTGCAGTGCACGTAGGCGTCTGAATGTTTGTAGAGAAGATACTGATGTGGTGAGGAATATGGTACAAGACGCATACAATTATAGTTAAAACAACATTCAACTTACGCTTCTTCTCGTTGTGTTTCTTCACGTAAACGACGTGACTTCTCCTGGATACGGTTCGTCTCCTCTTGGATACGCATTTGTTCTTCGGCCCTTTCCCGTTCTAACCGTAATGCCGTAATCTCCTCCTGAAGTTTCCTTTCACTAGCAGTCTTCTCGGCGGTAACACGGCGCAATACCTCTTCTTCAGTGGCAGCACGTAACGCAGCCTTTTGTTGTTCCTCACGTTGGAATTCCAACTCACGTTGCTTCTGTTCTAGTTCAAGTTGGGAATGATTTTGTAATTCCTTATCAAGCTCGGCTTCCAACTTTGACTGTCGTAATTTCTCTGCCTCTGCCTCTTTTGCCAGATCTGCATCAAGCGCAGCTTCCAATTCTTTAACTCGTTCCTTTGATGTAATGGAGGATGTAGATGCAGCTGCAACGGCTGCTTGAGCTGTGGAGTCTTCTCCTTTGTTTTTAATCTCCGACACTTTCGACTCTTCTTCATCGGAATCAGTCTCATACTCTCCTGAACTACTAGACCACTCAGACTCTTCATCAGATGATTCCTCCTCTTCTCCAGATGATGTCTCCTCTGATGACGATTCCTCCATTTCCGGCACTCCCTTTGCTACCACTGCAGCTGAACCTCCAGTATTCTCAAACTCACCCTTCATAATCTTTTGCATTGCCGCATTCCGTTCCATAGGAGATAGGGTTGAGTCTTTCATAACTCGTTGAATTGCCGCACGTTTATTCTTCTCAAATTCACTTTCGTGAGGAATAGATGTTATTAAACTATCCCGAAGAGCACCCTCTTCACCAGTACCGCCACTATTGCTAGATGATGGATCCAGTGCAGCTACTCCATCAGTGATTGAAGGCTCGTCGGTTAATCCTGAAACACCCGAGAACTCCCTAGCTTTCTTCTCAGCAGCCTCTCTTTCCAATCGTTCCCTCTCGGCGGCAGCCTCTGCCTCCTGTGCAGCTGTTAAAGCATTCAATTCATCTGCGGTGGGTTTAACCTTTACACATGAATCTTCACTCTCTTCTACACTCGCCAAAGCGGCAGCAGCCTCTTCTTCTTGTTTCTTCTTCTTCTCTTCGATCTCTTTTAATTTGAGAGACTGACGTCTCTTACGCTCGGCAGGTGATACGAATGATGTTTTGGCAATAGCCGCAGCCTTTTCCTTCTCCTCGGGTGTTAGTGTCGATTCGGATCCGACACTTTTGGAATCTGACTCCTCGGGGATATCCGCTGGCCGTCCGCTATCAGTGGATGTAGCTGATGCCTTAATATTCTCTTCCTCCTCTTTCTTCTTGGCAGCAGCAGCCTCTGCTTTTAACTTTTGTTGCTTCTTACGTTCTGCAGGTGAGACGAATGATTTCCATGTCGATTTTGGTAATTTCTTAACCTCCTCTTCCTCCTCGGGTGTTAATACCTCAGAACCATCTCTGGCTGATAACTTTGGATCAGTATTTTTACTATTATATGACATTTCTAATACGTCTATACCCGAATTAATTGAGCTATCGATATCAACGTTTTTATCCTTCCTGCTATTCTTACGTCTTGCAAATGACATATCTTGTGTTCATTAATTTTATTCCAATTGTTTTTGTTATAGTAGGCGCCCGATCATTATATAAACTACTTTTCTTATAAAATAAGTACTACCTTCTATTGCAATGAGGAGACACTACTTCATAAGGTTGAGCCCTCACTCTCAATCATCAACTCAACGCTAATAGAGACGCCCGCCTCTCTAGAGAGAGTTTGAGTTGAGAGGCAACAAACTAATTTAGTGTGTCGTTTAGTCGCTAAACATTAATCCGGGGATGAGGTGGCAATTACGAGTAGTACCTCTTCAGTCGACAGCAAAGTTGTACTCTGAGTTGAGACTGAGGACTATAATATAGTAGTCAGCTCCGAGATCCTCTTGTCAGTAATAATATAGGTAGGGGAGATAAAAGTATCCGAGAAGTTAGAGCACAAGATATGCACGTATTCAATCTCTCAATGATATTGGTAACTATCATAGTCCCAATATCTATGATGCCCATGGTGACAGCATTCTCTACCATTTCAATGTCATCATCCACAACCCAACAATCATCTTCTGTACAACAGAAACAGATTCAACAACCTAGCAACATACCAACAATACCAACATCCTCTGACAATAACAATGATATATTAAGAAACATGCAACAGCAAAATAGACCAATTGCGGAATCATTTGAACCAAATACCTTCAATCCACACCCATTACTGACAAATTGTCATTTGCAAACTATATCAGGTGTGTTCCTACGAAAAAATCCAGACTGTGCATATATTAATGAGTCTGATATTGGGGGAATTGTTAAAGCAATTGCCGATATACAATCTAATAATGACCAATATAACTATTGTGAAAGACAACGGGTGACTACATCCTGTGAAGAAGATTTCTTTACGGTTGATATCAAATATGCAGGAGAAAGGAAGACACAATACCAGTCTGTTGATGCAAAAGGATTAGTTGTACTTATCCATGGCTTAGAAAGCAACTCAAATAGTAGTCTATCTACAGACATGGCTCAAGCATATGTGGAAGATGGATTCGATGTTGTATGTATGAACTTTCGGGGATGTTGTGGTGATCCGAATGATACCATTGGAGGATACCATCTCGGATTTACTGATGATCTAAAGTATTTCCTCAAGTTGATTAGTGAAAAGGTTGAGCAAGATATTAGCTTTGAGCAAAGACCAGTATATCTCTCTGGCTTCTCGTTAGGTGCAAATGTTGTTATCAAAACTCTTGGCGAGCTAGGAGATGCTGCTATGACTTTATATAACGTTCAAGGAGCGGCAGGTAAGTTATACTGTGAACAACTTCATTGAAATGTCTCTATTTTCTGTTGAGATATGATACATTCCTGACATAAATTCATATACATTCTATTCTATTTTTATAGTCACTGGAGCACCATTCGACTGTGAAAGAAATATAAAGTGTGTCGACGCCCCTGGGTTTAATCGTATAGTATATGGAGGTTCATTTCTCAAAAGCTTGAAAGCTCGTGCTCGCGATCAACTCGATAAGTTTTGTGATAGCGATCCAGCAACAGACAAGTTTGACTTTCCAGGCACTCAGTCAGCTACTACCATTGCCGAATTCGAGAATGCCTTCCTAGCGCCTGTATATGGCTTTGAAGACAATATCGACTACTACAGACAATGTTCATGTTACTACTTCTTGCCGGGAGTTGCCGTGCCTTTATATATTGTTAATGCTGGAGATGACCCGTTTTTCGATGAAAGCTTCTTTCCAATTGAGGAGAGTGTTGATGGGGGTAGTTGTGCACCAATAAAAATGCAAAGGACAGATCACGGAGGTCATCTTGGCTATATGTTTCATCGACCAAGCGATTCTGAGGAGAGAAAGTCTGCATCGTGGATGCCAACTGAGCTCTCAAGATTCATTAGACATGTACACAATTATGATACAAAGTAAATAATAACATCAGCGGTCACACTTAGTAAATATAAACATGAATTCCTATCTTTATCACATTAACACTACACTCCTAAACTTCTAATCGCATCTAAGGCAAATACTTTGTGAACCTTCGAACTCTGCAATCAATGGAAAGTTGCACTGATTGCAGCTTTCCTGTGTCAACTCCCAACCTTCAAATAACCTCAAACCTAGTTCTTCTTTGTAATCGTCATCACCTTCGTGGTACTGTTCTCTTTCGGTATCTTCCTCTTCAATACCTTTTTCATTTGATGTTAAGCTTGATGTGAGGTTACTCATGTTAGCATCAGCATTCAACGCTCTGAGCTGATCTCGTATGAAATCTTCAGTAGCTGGTGATTCATAATCTTCGACATCGTCTCTTCCTTCGGGGTGGTATTCTTCCACCACATCACGATCTACAACTCCGCATATTACACACTCCATCATATCACCCTTACTCTTGCGTATAAGTGGCATATTACACCCTTTACATTCCTGTCCAGATGATATCCAACCAGACTTTAATCGTCTTAACAACTCTCGTTCTGCATACGCACTATTGATTGTTGGTGTTTCACCACCAATAGTGCTACCTCCACCACTACTAATATCATTGTCCTCTACTATAGTCATATTATCCATCATGACACCTGCACTACTCAATATCTGTGCCTCATTACTTGATAATACCTTCTTTTCTCCTAACAATTTGCTTGCTATCTTCTTCTTTTCAATATTATCACTTCCTTCTCTTTTTGTATTTTCTTTATACTCTTCAGTATTGACATAGTATATACCTGCTTGTTTTAATATAGTCTCGTCTGATTCGTCTGTATTGTATTTAGGTCGAGTTACCTTGTTCTCGAGATGGAGTACTCCAAGTTTACGTAATATCTCCTCTTCTTTACTTTGTACTTTGATTTCGATAGCTTCTTCTTCCTTCTCCTTGTTTGATGTTGATTGTTGACCATTGTCGATCATTAGTGTTTCTATACTGGGCATGCAGTTCATGTTTTATTCGGTTTATTCTTAATATACAAGAGATCAATTCTATTATAATTCGTCGTTCTTGCCAGTAAATAGTACGTCCTTGAGTAAATGATAATGTAAATAGACGAAAGCAACGATGATTGATATTACCATACAAGCCTCTGTGATTTTATGGAGTGTACTTTTCTCGTATGGATAAGTGTGTGCTATAGGTTCTTGCTGCGGCGGCATAGTATATAATAATATATTGCAATCAAAGCCTTGGTATAATTGATGATAAGTGATAATAATGTGGTGTGATGTTTTGTGCTCATTGCAGTAATCGGTATCTTTTCTACGTAGGACATAGTACAAATGCTTGAAATGAACTTGCCGCCACTATTTCTTCTTGAAAATTTGTTGCGGTGCAGAAAAACCACTCGCCATAAACTACCACACTTACTTGCCGCAAGCGTTGCACGATATTTGACGACATAAAGTCAATAGTACAACAAACCAAGACCGGTGTAGAACGTTGGATAATAATGGGATAGAGTTAGACTTGTAGAGTAATCATAATTTGCATCCAACGCCAACACTTACTTACTTGCTGCCAACAACACTTATACAGAGTACATCATGAATCTATCTAAGTGCTTTGTTATGCTCCTATCCTGTGGTATTGTCTCGGGTAGTAGGCGTAATCTTCGAACTAAGAGGCAGAAGAAGTTGGTAAGTGAATATATATAAATATGTGCACATGATATGTCACATGATATGTACTTGCAACTCTTTATTGACTATACAATCCTCTCTTATAATCCAACTCTTCATAGGATATCGTTGACGAGGTACAAGAAGCATTCATTGAAGAATCGTCAATGAGCTTTGGATACACTACAACAGAGGCGACTTCAATCCAAACTCTTTCTCTAGTTGATACAAGCTGGAAGGCACTCGAAATAAACAATAATGAGCCAATCAATCAAATTACATTATCAATTACAAGTGGCGGTGTAAATGGATATACAGGCTGCAATAGGTATCGTGGTAAGGGAGAACTATCTGAGAGTGAAGACACGCTATCTTTTGGTACCGACTTCGCAATCACCAAAATGGTTTGTTTGCAAGATGGTATAATGGCACAGGAGACTAATTATCTCAACTTTATGTCAAGCAATACTTTCTTTTTCGAAGTGATTGGCGAAGAGCTTGCTTTCTATGATTATACGAATGGAACTCAAGGAGAGATTGTTGCTCGATTTGAACAATTGTGATGAGCATTTTGTATTCATGTATTGATATGTTTGTTGTTTGAATATGTCATAATATCCTGCAGTATAAAGTTAGATGTAACTCCTACTTACATTGATATAGTATCTCTAAAGTATAGTAGACTCTTTGTCTTATAGTATGATTAATGATTGAACGATATTCTTGTATTGTCAGTGACGACTTCCCCTCACATGTCTATCACTGATATTCCCCTTAGCGTTCTTTCTCCCCTTCTTTGATATACAATATTTTCCCTCTTGATTTTGTTATACTTCCGCCATTCTCTTCCTTTTTACTCCATTTGCTCTTGCTGTTGAAACGCACCCTGCTGCTGTTGATTATTTTGATGCTGTTGTATCTGAGCTGCCACTTGCTGTTGTTGCAATTGAACTGCCTGCAAGTGTTGAGCAGCCTGTTGATGAAGTTGTTGCTGTAACAAAAGTTTCCTTTCCAACAACCCACTAGTCAAAGGCTCTGCTAATCGCTTACTAGGCGTGCCTTCATAATTCGATTGTCGTATCCATACTTGACTAACATACTTGATGTCCACGGCTGGTTCTGCAGCATGTAATACCATCTTGTCAAGTAATCCATCAAGTGTTGAAGGAAAAAAGACTAATGCCATACCCCGACGTGGTTGAACTTTGATATTCAATGAAGGAAAAGCTGTTGCGCCTCCTCTTGGTACATCATTGAGATATACCAATACTGTTACAGTCCTTTGACCACCATTCGCTGCAAATCGTCTTCCATCATCATTACTCAAATCAAATGCATCAAAGTGCTGTAAGTATTGTTGATTTGGATAATATCGTCCAACTTGTGGTAATTCACAATGCTCAGCGGGCTTACCCGTTAATAAACTAATCTTTCGTAAATACTCTGGCAAATCCTCTCGTGCCAAGTAGCATGTACTTGATGTTCTACTAGGAGATACCTCACCACTTCCTTTGCCTACTACTGGTGCCGGACCGAATGCATCATTTGCATTTTCAATAAGGAAATCACATTCAGCAGAGTTTAGAAAGTTGTCCACAACGAATATTGGCGGATGTGCGTGTAATAATTGTGCTCCGGGATAGTTTGGATTGATTCCATTATATACTGGAGGTACCAATGGTCGATCTTGTACTGATAATGTAGGTAGTTGTGCACCCCAAGTAGCCGGGATCGGCGGCACATAGTGTGGTATTGTCATTTGAGGTGAGAGAGATGTTGCTGCAGTTGATGGAATTGTGTTCACTGCCAATGTCGATGGAGGGATAATGGACGGTGTGTTGCTGCCAATTGCAGAAGCTGCTGCCAATAATGAAGAAGCTATTGTTGGATTTGCTACTCCCACTCCCAAAGCAGTTTGTTGCTGCTGTTGTGGATATACCATTTGTTGAGTAGTAGTTTGTTGAGTAAATGGAGAGAGTACATTCGGTGCACCTTGAACCGCCGGCAAAACTGATGGAGAAAGTAATTGTGATACAGGTTGAACCCCAGCTGTTTGTGCAGAAGTGATTGAATGTAGTGCAGCAACCTGAGCAGCCGCCTGTTGTTGTGCTAATACCATTTGTTGTTGAATTATTTGTGCTGACAAGGGGTTCACTGGTGGAGTTACTTGACCTGCACTGATGGCATTGCCTAGTAGAGCTACTGATGGTATAGAAACTCCAGTTTGTTGAGAAACAGCTGCAGCATTTAATTGTAGAGAATTGAGTGAGTTTGTCATCAATTGCGTTTGTTGTTGATGTTGATGATGGTTGGTATGTTGCTGCTGATGTGACACATTAGCATTGAGTAGCAATTGTTGTGCTAACAATAATTGAGAGGCTTGGGTATCCTGTGCAATCATGGATTGAGGATTCGACTGTTGTTGTGTAGAAGGTTCTACAGGATCCTGCTGCATATCCGACGGTTCATTTGCAACATCCGAATTAGTAGTATTGGGTAGTGGAGAAATAACATCATTGTCAGCCACTCGTTTCTCCTCCAATGACGAGTTGCTAAGTTGATGATCATTTTGTGAACCATCGTCCTTCTTTTCCTCCACAATTTGATGGAGATTATCACGAGATGAGTAACCCATCTATAATTTAGTATTAATAGAGACTATACGCCACCAGGCGAGGCCAAAGGTTACCACAAAACAATAGGTAATGTCAGGTAATGTCATTGATTGAGTGATGAGTGAATGAAACTACGTGGGCTAGCCCTCCAAGAGCTCTGGGCAGCTTTATGATTATGATTTGCAGTAGGTAATACATCGTCTCAATAGCAGCCTATTCTGTATCTTATATCAATCACATACATCATCTAAACACGTCCTATTCAATGCTATAAGAGGTATATATCCTTTCATTCAAAATTATAGACTGCAAGAGAGGATACCACATATCGCCGTGCCTATCTCCACCACCAAATTATCATCTCTCTATTTTATCCCAAATTGCAGAGAGGTTGTATTAAGTGTTAATACATCTGGTTATTGACGATAGAAATAAAAAGTGCTCGAAATAAGAAATCGTATATCATTACCAAACCAGATTATAAGATTATAAAAATACCAAACTCATATCCCTAAAAACAAACAACATAATAATAATGTCTAACAATAATAATACAGACGATATAAATCGTCTATCCTCTCTATTACCAAGTGGTATACAGGGTGGATTAATAACTAAAAAGAAATCAAATAACACTGGTAGTGATAAGAAGGGCAAGAGTTTGTTAGGGTTAGATAGGCCATATAAAGATACCAACAACTCATCTCCTCACAATAGCAACAGAGATGTAAGTAGAGATAAACAAAGAGATAAGAGCAGAGATAAAAGTAGGAATTATCGAAGACATGAAAGTGAAACGCCCTCACATCCGGGTGGTATAGATCGGAATGTTATGAAACGTGCTGATGAACGACGAAACCGTGATAAACAATGGCGTACTGACAGCAGAGGAGGAAGAGATACTGACAGACATTCTAGTAATAAAAGTGGGTATGAGAGTACTAGAGAAAGAGATAGGGGAAATAGCAGCAGTAGTAGGAGATATGATGATGATTATGACAGACATAGTCATAAAAGAAGTAGGAGAGATGATAACCGCAGCAGTTACAATTCATCCTATAGAGGGAATGATGTAACTCCATCAACACATGCTTCATCATCAAATCGAACACCCTCAATGTCAAGATTTAATAATGACTCAAGGGGTGGCAGTGACAGAAGAGATTACAACAACAGAGATGATAGGAGAAAGCAATGGGGTCAAAAGCATACAAATAACGATAGAAGGAGTTGGAATCCAACTCCAAACAGAGACTCTCAACAACAAAATACTTATAATCAAAGACAAAATAATAATAATTCTACATCATGGGAAGTTGAAACACCACAACCAATCCAACGAGGAGATAGAGATGATGTTGAAGATCGTGTATCAAAGTTACGTTCCATGCGACAACAGAGTGGACAGGTTACAACAGGATCGTACTCACGAAGAGATGATCCTTCATCAGCTACACCACGAAATAACCCAAAGGATGACGATCCATTTGATGAATTACATAAAGATTTTAATAATAAAGTACGTCCAACAATGAAACCATCCGATGTAGACGCAGATGATGATGAATTTGATCGTCAATTCTACTTGGCTGATGATGATGAAGGTATTGATGCACATACCGGTGGTGCGGGTACCATATTCGAGTCTGACAGAACCCGTGCCCGTGAGGCTGAAATGAAGAAGAAACGGGAAGCCGGTGGACAGCGGGGTATATCAATGAAACAAGCTCGTCAATCGGCATTAGATAAAGATCAACAAACATGGGAAGAAAATCGTTTATTATCAAGTGGTGCAGCAATACAGAATGAGGTTGATTTAGATTATACGAATGAGAATGATACAAGAGTGCAGTTATTAGTACATCAGATACAACCACCATTTCTAAGGGATGGAAAAGCAAAGTTTAGTGTTATTCGAGAGGCAGTACCAACTGTACGAGATGCAACATCTGACTTTGCAAGAATGGCACGTGAAGGTAGTGTTACACTACAACGATTACGAGAAAAGAAGGAACGAAGTGGTATGAGACAAAAGTTTTGGGAACTCGGTGGTTCTAAAATGGGTGCTGCCATGCGAGTTAAGGAAGTTAGTAAAGATGGTGGTGAAACGTCCGAGGAGGTTACGACTGATGGAAATAATAATGCAGAAGGGGATAAACAAAGGGAAGAAGAAGATGACGGGGGTGAAGTAGATTACAAGAAATCATCAGGATTTGCTGCGCATGTTAAGAATAAAGATGGCAAGATTGGAAGTAAGAAACAATCCGAGTTTGCAAAGACCAAGTCAATACGAGAACAGCGTGAATACTTGCCTGCCTACTCGGTTCGTGAGTCTCTGTTGCAGACTATACGGGAGAATAATATTGTTATTGGTGAGTATAATTCATATTTGCTTTTATTGTGGTATTATGCATGTGTATTTGTCATTTCAAATCTAACCTACATCTTGTCTGCTCATCTATTCTTTAGTTGTGGGTGAAACAGGATCAGGCAAGACCACACAGCTGACACAATATCTAGCCGAGGAGGGATATACAGAGTATGGTATCGTTGGATGTACACAACCAAGACGTGTAGCTGCCATGAGTGTTGCTAAACGTGTTAGTGAGGAGGTTGCCGCAATGGTAAAAGATGCTGGCAAGCGTGAATTGAATGACGAAATTGATGGACTGGGTGGAACTGTTGGGTATTCAATCCGTTTTGAAGATCAAACAAATGAACATACAGTCATTAAGTACATGACAGATGGTGTACTACTTCGTGAAAGCTTGAAGGATCCAGATTTGAACAAGTATGCGGCAATTATTATGGATGAAGCACATGAAAGGTCCTTAAACACTGACGTTTTATTCGGTGTACTACGGAAAGTTGCTGCACGACGATCTGATTTGAAACTCATTGTGACAAGTGCTACCTTAAGTGCAGATGTCTTTTCTGATTTCTTTGGAGGTGTACCAATATTTCGTATACCTGGCCGTACATTCCCTGTGGAGACATACTTTGCAAAATCAGTTCAAGAAGATCGTGTTATGGCAGCAGTGAAGCAAACGCTACAAATTCACTTCAATAGTCCGCCGGGTGATATATTAATCTTCATGACAGGACAAGAAGATATTGAAGGAACGTGTACTGTCTTGGCTGAGAAGATGGAGAGCTTGGGTGATGAGACAAACTCAAAACCATTGTTAGTATTACCCATGTATAGTCAACTGCCAGCTGATCTTCAAGCCAAGATCTTCGATGCAGCGCCAGATGGTGTGAGAAAGTGTATCGTGTCTACAAATGTCGCCGAGACTAGTTTAACAGTTGATGGTATCAAGTATGTTATCGGTAAGTTGTTTATCTTTTACTTTGTGCCGATGTAATTGTCTTATGTTCAGCTAACCCTTTTCTTCTACTCATTTTTATATACCATAGACTCGGGATTTTGTAAGCTCAAAGTATATAATCCAAAGATTGGAATGGATGCATTGAATGTCACACCTGTCAGCCGAGCAAATGCCAACCAAAGATCCGGAAGGGCAGGTAGGACAGGACCTGGTTTCTGTTTCAGACTTTATACTGATCGGCAATATAGAGAAGAGTTGATGGAGACGGCAGTACCTGAGATACAAAGGACAAACTTGTCTAATGTCGTGCTCTTACTTAAGTCTTTAGGAGTCAAGAATCTGCTCGACTTTGACTTCATGGATCCTCCACCTGAAGATAATATCATGACATCCTTGTATCAGTTGTGGATATTGGGTGCTATTGATAATACAGGTGATTTGACACCCTTGGGAAGACGCATGGCGGAGTTCCCTCTCGATCCACCTCTGAGTAAAATGCTTCTGTTTGCACATGAACACGGCAAGTGCTCCTCTGAAGTACTTATCATCGTTAGTATGTTGAGTGTTCCGAGTGTCTTCTTCCGTCCAAAGGGCAGAGAAGAAGAAAGTGATAGTGTGAGAGAAAAGTTCTTCGTACCAGAGTCTGATCATTTGACATTATTGAATGTCTACCTCCGTGCAAAGCAATACAAATTTGATCCTCAATGGTGTACCAAGCACTTTATACACTCGAAAGGTATCCGTAAAGCTCGTGAGGTACATGCTCAGTTAGTTGATTTGATGAAACAACAAAAACTCGATCCGATTAGTTGTGGTGGAAGCTGGGATGTTGTTCGAAAGTCGATCTGTTCTGCATACTTTTACAACAGTTCAAAAATCAAAGGTATTGGCGAGTATATCAACATGTTATCGGGCATTCCTTCTGCTTTGCACCCATCTAGTGCTCTTTTTGGGTTGGGTTACACTCCTGACTATCTCTGTTACCATGAGCTGATTAGTACAACAAAAGAATACATGTCTTGTGTCACTGCAGTTGAGGGCGAGTGGTTAGCGGAATTGGGCCCAATGTTCTTCAGTATCAAGGAATCATATGAGAGTTCTCTCAAACGAAGGCAGCGTGAAAGAAAAGATGCCGCAGAAATGGACAAGCAGATGGAGAAAAAGGAGAAGGAAGAAGAAAAGAAGCGTGAACAAGAAAAGAAGGAGTCGATGGCAATTAGTAGTATGCGCCGAAGTGTAGTTGCGACTCCAGGCGGAGGTAGAAGTTCAAATGCCACTCCAAAGTATATGAGAAAGAAGGGTAGGATTGGGTTTTAGAAGTTGTGATGATAAACTATAGCTATTTGACTTTAATTTATCTAAATGTTCTGTTCTTCTACTCTCTTCTGCTAGTCTTCCTCTGCATATTTAGTGTCAAATGCTAACTTGGCCACATAAAATGCCGACATCGCAGTCATGAGTACAGATATGATTTGTAGAGGACGACGCTCAACAAATGCTCGTGAGAATATAAGCTGATATAAAACAGGATGAAAAGAGTTAGATAATCTTCAGCATAACATTAGAAAATGAGAGTATACATTAAGAACTCACCTTCCCGAGATATATCGTCATGCTTGGAAAACTTTGCCAACACTTCGAGTATCAGAGCGGTCGAGATTAGTTGATTAGAGGTGATACATATTAGTTATACAGTATCTCAATGAATGATATTACTTACCCAAAGCGATTGATTTACATAGCTCATCAAATGTGTAGCCACTGTTGTTTAAAAGTGAGCAGAAGTATGAGGACAATATATGAATGATAACAAGTATGCATATCATATACTTACATCCACCAATAGAACATACTGTCAACATTGCCATATCCTTCCTTTTTGTTACCTGGAAGATGCGCGTTATCGCAAGTTATGATGATGAAGAGGGATGATATATTAACATATGTTAGTAAATCACTGAGACTTCAATAAAACACACGAGTTCATGTCATAAAAACAATACTAACGCGGACTTTCCTGACTGCAAGTCTTGCATAATCCAAACTCTATTAACATTCTCGACGATACCATACCCAGGAACATAAAGATGCTGGATAGAAATGACCATCGAACACTAACAAACTCAAATTCAAATTCTCTCTTCATCAACATGTATGCCGTCTCTGCTAACTCATTGAATCTGCCATGAAGTATTGATGTATGGGCAACCGTTGCAGTAACAATTGTATTCAAACTTAGTAGGAAGGCGACAAGTGAGAATACATGATATGCTTTCACCACAGTCTTTTCTAGTGGAGTTAACTCCTCTTCATTATTATTTGCCATTAACTTATTTGCCGCATCTTTTAATGTACTATGTTTTTTGTTTGTAAACAGAAAAGGGGTAGTTAGAAGTCAGTGAGATAGGGGGAGAAGAGATTGTACCAACATAAGTAATGGAATGTGGAGAAGATACTATCAACATTTCAATTTCATATGGATAAGTATATCTACTTACAAGATTGCCGCTAGAGATGAACCAGCTAGGAAAGTTGCGGGGATTCTAATGCCACCAAAGTACCCAAGTGCATCTCCGTAGAAATTCTTTAATATTGGAGCTGATCCTCCTCGAATAAGTAGACTTGATACTGAAGATGGAGATAGATTCAATTTTGAAGTACTCTTTGTGTGATACTTTGATCGACGGCCGCCGACCGCCGGTGTCGATAAAGGATGTACTGAAGAGCCATTTCTATTTGAAAATGCCGCGGCTTGTGCCGTCGCTATTGATAGTATATAAAGGAATCTCATGCTATCTGGAGGTACAGCAACTTGTTGTCTTTATGTCAATAAGATTTTGGATGCGGTATCCTATCTAGCTCACCACACCTGAACCTAGAGACTATGCCCTATGACCACAAACTCAACTACTCAATAGGAGAGATATACTATTGATATCCGCTGATTCTGTTGCTCAAATATTGTTGAATTGAAGGTGTAATCTTGTGTGGCGCCAGTGGTACTATATCATCTTGAAGCCAATCTGGTATCTTGTATCACATCGACATCGAGCATCCTCTCAACATTTTATACAACATCAATGACAATTGCTCAAGCATCACGACTATTTCGTACCTCCAAATTAACAAGTCAACAATTGTGTAATCATTCTTATAATCTTGCAAAGTTTGGTGAAAACTCTTTACTACTAAATGCCTATACAAAGATACTACCAATAAATGAAATATTACATCAAGCACAACAATCGGATAATCGGATACAAAATGGTATACCAAAAAGTTTATTAGATGGTATACCCGTTACTGTGAAAGCTAACATTGCTGTTGGTAAGTATTGGGAAATGCCAAATGCTTGTTCTACTATATTAACAACAACATCAAGTCAACAAGAAGATGGTAGTGGTATTGTAGAAGAATGTTTGTCAATATCAAATAACACAAACAGTAACAACAGCAACAATGTATATGAAAGTGACATAGCAAGAAGACTATTAAGAGATTGCGGTGCAGTACTTATTGGAATTACAAATATGGATGAGTTTGGTATGGGCAGTTTGGGGATAAATAATGGATTACGAAGTAATAACCAACAACAAACTCAAAATTATTCACCAACATACAATCCACTACCATGGATACAGCGAATACATAAATTGCAAAATAATAGACAACATATGAATAATAAAGAAGAGTATGAACAGTATTGGTTGCGTCAAATACAAAATTCAACACCTGACAATCCACATGGTATTAATAATGAAGATTCTCTGGCAGGATTACTAAGTGATGTTCAATATTTGGTACACGGCGATGACAGCATCTGTGAAAAAGAACAAAAGAATGTCTACAATAGACATGATGAATATCAATTACTTTCGCCAGGAGGGTCATCATCAGGAGCAGCGGCTGTCACCGCTCATGGATCATCTTTCCTTTCGATTGGTACTGATACTGGTGGTAGTATTCGTCTCCCTTCTGCTTGGACATCAACTGTTGGATTCAAACCATCATATGGAACATGGTCGAGATATGGAGTTGTTAGTTATGCAAGTTCATTAGATACAGTAGGATTCATTACTGGTAGTACTGAATGTGCCAAGATTGCATGGCAGTGCTTGAAAAACGACAATAACGACACGACAAATGAACATGACATAGAGAATACTACTCATAGCAAAACATGGAATGGACAGGTATGTCGTGATGCGACTGCTAGAGTATATCACAACAAGAAGAACAATATAGAAAATAGTCTCGATGAAAATCATTCAACAGATATGAAACCACTTGCAAATATTCGAGTAGGTGTTCCCTCAGCATTTTCACTACAAGAATTGCCGTCTTCTATTGCAATAGCTTGGTCTGAAAGTGCTTTTAATCTCCAAAATAATGGTGGAGCAACACTCGTATCAATACCCGAGTCGAAGTTGTCATCAAATTTGATTAAATTGGCCCTTGCATCATATTATGTATTGGCTTGTGCCGAAGCGAGTTCTAATCTAAGTCGATATGATGGTGTAAGGTACGGTATGGATGTGAAATTAGATTCACACGGTGTGAGCAATGAAATACTACAATCAGTAAAGGATGATATAGACTTTAGTCCTCTGAATGATATGAACATATTGGAACAACAAATATCTGCTACTCGTGCATACGGCTTTGGAGAAGAGGTACAACGACGTGTCCTAGCCGGTACATCTGTGCTATCTTCTGATCGATTTCATACACATTATGAAGCGGCTGCGGTGGTTAGAGCAAAGTTATCTCAATCACTTGATGGTTTGTTTCGATCTTCATTGAATGACGACGACGGTATTGATGATGACAAAGTCGATGTCATGTTAGTTCCGACTGCACTTTCATTTCCATGTAGATTGAATAGTGATGGTAATGGGAAAAGCGAAGGAATGGATCCAACAGCGGCATTTGCAAATGATGTCATGACTATTCCTATTAGTCTAGGAGGTCTACCTTCTATATCTGTTCCGGCTGCTACTAGTGAAGAGAATGATATGATTGGAATGCAAATATTTTCATCAAAAGGATCAGAAGACTTGGTACTGGCAGTTTCTGATATACTTGAAAGAAATAGATGATAGTTAATAGCACATCAAGCTATATTACAACATTCATCTATTCTTCTTACTATTATCAACCTTTTCTCCACCTTTACTTGTTGTTGCTTTTGGAAGTAGTAAAAACATTAGGACTACAGCAAACATAGACCAGTGTAGAAACGAAGAGAGTAGCCATACTCGTGGCTCTGGATCGCCAATCATATCTGCATCTACATCTTCTTTGCCGTATGTTGCTGCTAGCTTGAATAGGAATGTTCTGTAGAATGGCACCGAAACTGACGCCGCGTTTTGAAGTACATCTAGTGCCGCCAATACTGATCCAATACTATCTTTTGGAGCAACTTGTGTGAGTAATGATCTCAGTGATACCCCAATCAAACCAACAGATACTGCAACTAATGGATTAACAATTGATATAAATACTTGGAAGTTTGCATCGACCTCACATAGTGTTGCTCCTGCCAAGATTACAGCTGCAAAGCATGCCGCCTTTCTTTCTCCACCCAGCCGTGTCAATAAAGCCCTCAACATGAAGGATTGTACAATAAAGTTGAGTAATTGTTGATACGACTTCAGGTACCCTCTAACATGTGGCTCAACATCATACTTCTCCTCATAGAAAGTTGACATTGAACTATAGCTTGTTGTGCGAGTTACCCAACCAAAGAGTAAATTTGATATAACGATTGACGCTAGAACAGAGGAACTAAAGCATTCTTTCAGATTGGTGATAAACTTTCCACTACCTTTCTTTATTCTTTTTGATTTAATCATATTTGATGTATCATCATCTCTTTCTATATCCACGGGGAGTAAACAGTATGCCAATAGACTATTAATAACAAACAATCCGCTTGCAGTTAATGCTGGAGCCGAAGGTGATATATGCTTGTATAGAATTGCACCCAGTGATGGCCCGATGATCCATGCAACTAGAAATGCGCGTTTCACAGTTTGTGAAGATGGAGAGAGGTTATCATAACTTCTGTTAGTGTGTGAAGTTTGCAAAGACAAACAAAGAAAGACAAACTAAGTTCAAATGAAGTTGCCAAAACACAAAGACTTCATATTGAGGCACTATAACACATGACAAAACAATACTAAAGCGGACTTTCCTGTTGAACTTGCTGTAATCCTTCCCAAATAGGTTGCTCTATCAGATTCAGTTGTACATCTTGCTAATAGTGATGTTGATACTGTCATGGTCTGTTTAACAAGACCGACGCAAACCCTACTAAATACTAAATATGGAAGACTCCCAGCTACTATCATTGCATACGATACAGCAGATCCAATAAACGAGAGGAACAATATCCTTCTTCTACTTAGATATCCGAGATCAGATAAAAGCCCAATTATAAGTCCACCGGCTATTTGTGATGATGAATATAGAGACGATAACATTTCTCTCTGGCTTGCAGAGTGTACACCAGCATTTTTATAATACTGATGCAATAGTGGAACTACTAACGATACTGAGAGCATATCAATCATGACAAGGATGCATAATATTGTCGGTATCTTTTCATAATTCTTCTTCATATCTAACTTGCTGTTATATACTGATGCATCTTCTTTTATATCATCAGATACTGATGATGTCCGCTGAGGAGTAGTTGTACACATGTCTATATCTCTCATATACTTTTTCTCCACCACTTCATTTTGTGAGATTTTTAATTTTTTCTACTTTTCACCTTACCTTACACTTGTAATTTTCTGATGGTGTGCTTCATGACGGCCGTCACAACGAGCAGTATGAATGGAGGCGGGCGTATCAGGGAGTTAAGATGCATCGTCTGGTATTAATGATAATCGTTCTTGTTATTATATGTACTATATCATCTCCAACTACGGTGTGTGGATTCGCTGCCAAACGAAAAGTAACATCACAAAAGAAGCATAGAATAAAGAAGAAGAAAGTCCACTCTTTAGAATCTTTGCTTGAGCTAGAGAATGAACTACATGAAAAGGGATATACATATGTTATTGGTAGTGATGATAGTGGCGGTGCTGGTTGTATAGCTGGACCAGTTGTAGTCGCTAGTTGTTGTATACTGCAACCATATTATGATACCTTTCTATCGACATCATCATCATCAACAACACAATCAAAATCTGAGGTTCTAGTCTCTCAATCAGAGATGGCTATACCAAGCAAAGATGGTTGCAAACAAACATCAGTACAGCCAGAGGTACAAGTATCTCAATCAGAGATGGATATACTAAGCAAAGTTAATGATTGCAAACAATTGACCGCTACACAACGACAAGATATATATGAAACTATACAGTCACATCCGGAGATATTTGCTATATCGATATCACAGCGTACACCTGAGGAGATTGATGAAGTAAACATCAATCGGGCTCAAATGCTGGCATTTGCTGAATCTATAGAAACATTAGTTGAACAGCACGAGCTTCCATTTGATAGTGCATATTCAATAGTAGATGGACAGAAATCTCCCAAGTTATATGCTAGTCAAAGAATACAGTCCAATGATGGAGAAGAAGGTTTGAAAGTATTCAAATGTCGGCCTTATGTCAATGCTGATGCCAATGTCTATTGTGTTGCTTTGGCTAGTATTATTGCAAGAGTTGTTCGAGATGAAGCGATGCAAAAGCTTGATGAACAATATCCATTATATAGATTCTCACAGCATAGTGGATTTGGCAATAAAGAGCATATCGAGATACTACATAAGTTAGGAGCAATCGAAGGTGTTCATAGAATGTCATTTAAACAAGTAAAAGGCAGGTAGATAGTTTCATTGGCAAATGCATTATACTCGACAAGCTCAATATTTGCAATAGATATAGTATCATTGACACATACATGTGTGCATTAATACTTGAGTAATTATGTGCATATATATCTACAACTTTGGGGCCATTCCTAGATCGCGAGCATATTTGTACCCAACACCTTTCTCATCCAACAACTTCTCAACATCTTGGTAAGTAGGCCTGTCAACAGAACTTCCAATCTTTACATACTTATCACCATCATCATTTTCTGCAAATATAAACCAATCGGAATCAAACCTTTTTATTAATCTAATATTTCCACCTTTACACACATACCCCTCTAATGTATAGGTAGGAGCATATTTCAATTCATCAAGACGTTTGAGTACTGATCCTTTGCCGCCAAGAAAAGATGCAAAAGCTCCAAATACACCGTCCGATTTGGATGCTGAATCAAGTGCATCATCAACATTCCTCCATTGAGGATTAAGTAATGCAATGAGAGGAGAACCTGAGTTGGTCGATAGTTCATCAATGACATTTGCAACTTCTTGACTAGGTTGTACAAAGATAGCCATATCACTATTTGAAAGTGTAGGCAACTTCACTGCTTCACTAAGGAATCCACCAAATCCCCTGTTCTCACTATCGCCAATTGTTGTATCGTCACCGCTGCCACTACCTCCAGTCTGAGTATACAACAGACCAATTCCATCTACACCTGATTCGTCAATGCTTCTATCCTCAATAACATTGGGAGGAACACCGGTTGTAGCAGAAGTTGGACATAATGCTTTCAGAATGTCTTTAGTAGTAGGACTGGCTGCACGATAGAGTTGCATAATGCCGCCCTAGAAGATGCGTTTCACAGTTTATGAAGTTGGAGATAGATAATAGTAACTTCTGTTAGTATATGGAGCTTGCAAAGACAAACAAATAAAACACATAACTTACCTGCCAACTTTCATCAGTTGGAACTAGTTTTATATCACTATTTCTATCATTAGTATCGGCCTCGGCCTCAATTGCAATACCAAATTGATCATTGGCAGCATCTCTTGGTAATAAGATTCTAACAATTTGTCGTGTATTACCTTTTTCATATGCATCTGACATACATTGCGATACTTGGTTTATCATTTCATTATATGTTAATGGTATATCTAGTGAGTCGTTGCTAGTATCAGTTGTTGTTTCTTCGACCGTTGTATCTGTAGCTGTTTCATATCTTTGCAAATTGTTGCATGATTGTTTGGATGTCGTTGGCGTTGTGAAAGCTGAGCATACCGCAACGGAACACAGCACTATTAATGCTGTAGTCTTCATCGTGAAAAATGATATCGATCTAACTGAATGACTTTATATTTATTACTATTTTTGTATTGCAATATTATTCTAGAGAAGTACTCGTATGGTCAAATTATATGAGGATAATATGGTTTTGTTCTGTATTGTTGTTGATATCTCAAGCATGCATCGGCTTGCTGGCAAGTCGACGAACTCGAAAGCTCATGAGTCATTGAGAAAGATACACTCTCATAAAAAGATACCGCCACATACTTGATATCTTTTTCCACCACAAACGCATCAATGCATCGGTTGACGGCATTTAGACAACAACTTCCTCATCGTATAATATCACAACAACAACCAACAAACATGAAGTTTACATCATCTATTGCTTTATTGGCACTTGCCCCAGTTTCGGCCTCCGCCTGGTCAACATCCACACCCAAATCACTTTCAACATTCCGATCAGTATCTCGCTCTGTTCCAGCCACTATCCTCAATAGTTATTCCACTGCCACATCTGGAGAAGCAAATACCGAATCATTCCGTGTTGGTTTCAGTGAAGGTGATTCTAACATCTCACCATGGCATGACATCCCACTTAAGGGATCAAAGGACGGTACCTACAATGCTGTAATTGAAATTCCTAAAATGACAAAAGCAAAGATGGAAGTTGCAACGAAAGAACCTAATAATCCAATTGCACAAGATATTAAGAAGGGAGTATTACGTGATTATCATGGACCAATCTTTTGGAATTACGGCTGTCTTCCCCAAACTTGGGAAGATCCCAATGAAGAACATCCGGAATTAAAATGTTTTGGTGATGATGATCCCATTGATGTTGTTGAAATTGGAAGTAAGGCTATTGCCATGGGTAGTGTTACTGAGGTTAAGCCACTTGGTGTTATTGCCATGATCGATGATGGTGAACTTGACTGGAAGGTACGTATTGTAGTTTCTGTGTTGTGTGCATTTACTATATTTATGATATATGCACAAAGTCTAATTTATTAATTCTTCTCCTTCTTATAGGTTATTGCTATTGCCACTGATGATGAGCTTGCTAGCGAATACAATGATATTGATGATGTCCCCGCTGCTGTTAAGGACGGTATCCGTGAATGGTTCAGGTGGTACAAGACCCCCGATGACAAGCCATTGAACGGATTCGGATTCGATGAGAAATGGTTAGATGCCAAGGAGGCAGGAGAGGTTATCGAAGAGACACATGAGGCATGGAAGAAGTTGAGGAGTGGTGATACCGAGGCCGGAAAGCTTTGGGTTGGAAAGGAGTAAATTTTGTTGTACTTAATATAAACATGTTAACAAGATGGAAGAAGGGGAAGATGATTAGCAATCTAATCAAGGAGTAGAATCTGATTTGCATATGATATTATACTTTTTTAGTATGCATCTCTTTACTTCACTTTAATTCATGCTGTTGCCTTATCCTCTCCCATATCATATGAATAAATACTGTAATGCCTTATCAATAGCACTAAAGGTCAATGCAGTCGAATTAATTAAGATTACACGCGGAGGCCAGAGAAAGGAAAAGCTCGCCTTCATTTTTTTTTATTGCATTGCTACCTAAGTGGTCATATGCTTTTCACGATATAATCCTTAGCTTATACAATTGATCGTATACCGACAGTACTGTCAGTAAATCAGAATTTAACGCTCTTTCGAATGAGAGTATTCTTATGGTTGTAGTATCAATAGATAGAGGTTGAAAAAGATACGGTATCCTTTAGCACAAAAAAAACATAATTGATATTCAATAACAATAGTTAGACGGATCATTCCTGATAATACAAACGATATATCTAGTAGCTGGGATTGATTGGTGTTTAATAAGATTCTTTTGGGTATATCGGCAGTAGATTTTCATACATCCCGACAACCAAAAGTTCAAATGAGTGCTGCCAACAAAACAATCAAGAAAATTATTGTGGCTGGATCTTATAAGAATGAGAAAGATGTTATTCCTACGAGTATACCTCAGAAACTAAAGGTTGACGCTGATGCACAATCCAACAATTTATATGAACCTGATATCGAATCGTTTGTATCCAACTGCATCCCGGGTGTCTGTTTTACTAGTACAAGTAACCAGAGAAGAAATGCAAAGATTAGAAAGAGATCGCTGCCTTCATTTCAATATTTAGCAACAGTTGAATTGTCAGACGCAGAAAAGAAAAGATCAAAGATGGAAAAGGAACAACAGGATGCAAAAGCGAAGGAAGAAGCAAGACGAATCTTACTCAATCAAAATGATCAATCGGAAAGTGATATGCTTGATGATAATAGAGATGCAAAAGTACCACAAAAGGAATCTGCAGCACCAAAAGGAAATGTTGAAGAAGAGAAAGCAAAGTCATCTACTGTCACGACAACAACAATAGAAAGGAATAGCAACATCTTGAACCCCCCAATCCTACAAGATTTTCTTGATAAAGTTCGTAAGAGAAGAGCTCTTGATAAGTAACCAGAACTGATAGTAATATAAAGTATAACAGTTTGCAGTTTATTACTTTTTAAGTTATAGAAGCAGTAGAAGAGTTCCGTGTTACTTCTAGCTCATCAAGTGGTAGTTTTGGCAAATCGCTCTTTGATTTAAACTCAAACTTCTTCTCATTTTGAGGATCTTCCCTCGGGCTCAACTTTGGCATCGCTACCTTAGATGAAGATTTCAGCGATGGTCTTTCTACCATGCCACTGTCTACTCAAGCATGATGCGGACTTGGAGTATGCATTGGTGATATAGGCGATCTTATTTCTGCCAATTCCAAATCAATACCATTGATACTATCTTCCGGTGCCGCTGGCTCATCGTGGTAGTCAGTAGGTGGTTCCATTAATTTGCTATTACCTCCCCCCATACTTGTCGGTATGTTTTCTATATCCATGCGTAACTCAGAGTGAGAAAATCCACCCCCTTTCAGTGGTGACTGCTCCACACAATTATCTTCGTGAGCAAAATCGCTCTCAGTCATTGTTGGGTGAAAGATACGTCTAAATCGCAACCTCTTGTCAATCACAATACCTACTTGATGTATCATAACCAAGAAGCCAAACAATGTACCCGTCAGAATAAGCATAAAGATCATCCAATCAATAGCATCTCCTTTGCCCTCTGTTCCTTGTTTTGGTGGTGGTACAGTTATTTTTGATGAGACAACACCAAGATATGGAGCCACGAGATTCAAGCGAAAAAAGACATCGCCATCCAAGTATAGATATGCAGTCACTGAAGAGTCTTTATTATGAGACCCATGTTCTTTTACTTCATCGTTTCCCTCTCCTTCTTCCTCCTCATCTAAACGGTCATATACTACTTCTTCCTGTCTCCGTATGCCATATTTTGGATCACTAAAACAATTCGATAATGCCGATGTTACCAAGTCACCGTCGCCACTAAGTAATGCTTCAGCAGAAGCTTGTGATCTAGCAGCGACACTTGCCTCTTTTGCTTTTTGGGCCATTTTTGATGCTTCAATTGTTGCAGCCGCAGTGTCAGCCTGTGTGTGATATTGAGTATTGGTAGATGATATTTATTGAGATTCAAAGATAGAGAGGAAGGCAAACATTTCAATTCATGCATACACTTACAGCAGAAGAGGAATTGGTTGCTACAACAGCGGCTATACAAAGTAGTTCATGAGATATGTATTAGATTCTAAATGCAATACAATAATTAGTGCATTATTCCATTTACAACTCACTTACCTGCATTCTCTGCGGCTTTTGCTGCCTCTATCGCGGCCTTTTCAGCTACCTCGGCAGGATCGTCTTCACTTGATTGTATTGTCTCGACATCATCCAAGTCGTCAGAGTCATCTGTATCCTGACCGTTTTGTGAAGGAAGATCTGCAGGAACAGGGACGGTACCATTCTCATTTTCTTCATCAATGTCTACTGAGTTAGACTTTAATTTGTCTAAAACAGCTGCTTGTATTGTTGTGTTGATGTGATTCTCCTCATACTCCTCAACTCTTCTTTGACCGTCATAATCATATTGTGTAGTATTTTGCACATCCTTTTCGCTGTCTATAGCGTCATCTTCTGTGGTATTTTGTCTCAAAGTACTGTCAGATGTATTAACACCTGAATCTTTTTCTCCATCTACTTTGTCAACATCCATATTCATATTATCATCACCAATCCTCGATGGCATAGCTGATGGGGCCTTAGAATCAGTAGGCATGGCAGTCGGTGCCACAGTTGGAGGAGGAAGATACAACGAGTAATCACCAGATTTGATTGCATGTGCACAATTGAAGAACTTTTCATAGAATGCAGCTGCTTGAGATGCTTCTCGAACCTTCTTCACATTTGGATTGGGTTGCTTTCTTCTACTACTTGAAGTCGAGATGGTATCTTTGTTGTTGTTTACTACATTGTTTGACTCGTTACTTTCATCCACTCGTTGAACATCATCTTCCTCTTCTTCTTCTTCCGGATCAGCCACATAAAATTGTACCCTACTCCGTGGTGGAACTAACAATGGGTCAATATCAACATACAACTCGGCTAAATCTCTAAACATTTCCCACACAAAATCATCCGATCCTGAACTTCTCAATAATAAATTTTGTGACGGTATAGACACAACCTCAAATGGTTGATATCGTGGTCGTTTATATGTAAAGTCAACTGCACGTTGGATAATCTTTTCAAGTACCACACCTGTTATAGATGCCATGTAATATGCCTCTGTCCATTCACTTCTTATTCTTGTACTGTGATAAACACGTCCTTCATTCTCCCAGGATACATATTTACCAATGGTACCATCTACCATGTCTGCATGAACAAGTGGTACTGATTCAGATGTTTTAGTAACTCCAGTTCGTTGTGGACCAAATTCTAATGTTAGTTCAAAGTACTTTTGTTGTTCAATCTCATCCCATGGACTTTTTTGATTGTCTAATGTTATTGAAGATGAATGAGATCCGTGTGATACAGATGCAACTCTTGGTCGATATCGAAATGCCAAAGCTGATTTCCGAACTAGTATTGGCCCCGAGGGTATATTGTTGGTCGCAGATGTTGTAGAAGAGGAATCATCGTCATTCTCATCATTTGTATCTGAAGTGTCATCGATATCTTTGGATCCTGAAGCTTCGTCAAGCATTCTCTTAACCCTTCTTCTTCTATTGCCATTACTATCACTTTTATTACTGTCATTATTGAATCCACCAGTAGCAGTACCAGATGAAGCAACATTAGTCAACGGAGCCATCCTAGTAACAATATAACATTCAACAACATCACTTGCATCTAAGTGCAATATATTAGATAATTGTGATGATCTTGATAAGATTGTAGCCACCGGACTGCCTTCACCTTCGTCACCTTTATATGTGTCGGTATTGTCTAATTCATCCTCAACACTACGACCATATATATCTTCATGAGAGATATCATAATTTATACTCTCTTGTATAAATTGAGAGTTACCAGAAGAGTGTTGTTTCTGCTTGAAATCATGATGCATATTTTCAAATCCAGAAGCAATTGCATGCATAATTGCAATACTAACAAAGAATAGAAAGGCTAATAATGCATTTCTATTAGATGTTGGTGGGATAATATTGTTAGATTGGCCACCATTTGGTATCTCGTGAGCTGATATAGTTTGATGGGGTATATCCTCCTGTCTTGGCCGTATTAATCTTCGACCATTGTTATTATTATCAACTATTGGAGAAGAAGGACTGAGATGCGCCTTATTATTTATATTGGTAGGAAGAGGCTGAACTGTTGTTTCCATTGTAGTGCCTTCTTATTGATTGTAATTTTGTGTAAAAAAGTAGAATTACCGACAAATGAAACACCCTGCTTCTCTCTCTCTTATATATCGGGGCATATCCTATCGCAAACTATAATATATATTATTATTATGTCTATTGCAACATAGTTGCACACCTACTCAATTGATGAAAAATGGGGCGGTATCCTAATTCACCTTTTCTTTGATGAAGATGCTCGCTGTGCGTTAATGATTTGAGATTGCAAGTGGATGAATGAAGTAAATACGTGATATATCTGCCAATAGTCACTAGAATAAACACTGCTCTTTACGGTATTTCAATTGGAATTACAATAATAAACCAACAAACAACACATAAACAGTGTTTGAGTTCACTCTCTCTCTTTTCTTGTTGCAATACAATATCGAGAATAAGCTAGCTGGTAAGTGAAGAGATCAAAAATAGTACAATAGTAAACCAACCAAACAACATAGATTACTCCGCCGCTATAAATATATTATTAGACCATGCCACCAACAATAATAATACCAAATTCAGCTAGTCAAGCGGCGGCAAAACATCTCAAACAATCAGTAACAAGAAATGAAGCATTAGGTTTATATCGAGATATACTACGTACTGCAAAAGCATTTCATTGGTGTGATGAAAAAGGTATACCTTGGCATACTAAACTAAAAGCCGAGGCAAGGAGAGAATTTGAAGCAAGTAAAGAAGAGAAGGATCCATTAATTATTGCACGAATGTTAGTAACTGGACAAGAATGTGTTAAAGAGATACAACGCAAGTTTAATGAGGCAGATCGTAAATGTTGGGAGCGTATACAAAGTGATTCGAGAAATAGAGATCATGGAGAAGATGGACGTGATACTGGTAAAGGAAGAAGAAAGTGATTCTAAAAGAAGGTTGCATAGCTACTATCCTGCAGTTGCTCAAACTACACTAAGCTTCAATCAAAACAATCAATACCATTGAATGGTTAGTGATCAAGATGCTGGGTATGGAAATGCAAAAACAATATGAGAATGAAAATCTATTGTCGTAATGGTACTTATGTTGGTTGAGATAATATGATTGAGATGATGGGTATGCCTTGTTGTCCAACTCTTTTTGACACTCTGTCATCTCTTCTGGATGCGGCTTCTTCCTAACAGCTATTACTCTATAATCCTATCACTATAAAACAGTGTAGCATACTCATATCGTTCGTCCATAATAGTCTCGAGTATAACACTATGTACTAGGTATGTAATCACAATAATACTATAACAGGGTACCACATGGAAACTCACTAGAGTGATGTATTGCAATGCAATAAAGGAAGAATGGATATATCTACCAAGTAGCTAGAATTTAATAATACAATCTACTAGGTTGAGGGTGTATCATTAGTTCAGGCAGTAATAATTTCATTGGTGGTGGTTCATGACGAATAGGGGCTTTCTCAGTGGTAAAATTACGAGAAAAGTCGCACGCTTTGCTAATTGATTTGATCGTATCAAATAGACCACCAAGCTTTGTACTTTGATACGACGAAGGAGCGCCTTTATGTACTCGGAGAGGGTCGTCTAATAGAGTCCATAGTGTAGACTATAGTGTTGCAAAAGGATGAGCTCTCCTACTTGTTATAGACAAAAGAGGAGACGACCAATAATTGCAAAAGTTGGCGGTATTTCCTCATGCTTGGCACTCCTTACTACAACTTTGTTATCAGCCCCGTATAATACTGCTCCACCTATACTGCCTAATTATAATGATGAATCAGTTATAGAGAGACGGAGTAACGAAGGATACAGTGGCCTACGCAATAGACGAAGTCTATCATCAGATAGTGGGCAAATTTCAAATTATAGAGTCAGTCATCACAACAACAATAATAATAGACATTTACAAATAGACTCAACATGTATACGAATAACAACAGGAACATCATCTTACAATGATGGATATTTATCAGTATACATTAACAATGGCTCGGGCTATACACAAGTATCCTCAGGATACCACTCCAAAGGCGACACAGTATTAGACACATGTTATGATGGATTAGTTACAGTACAAATTGAAGGTATTGATAATAATGCATGGATTGGTAGTATTGAAAGTTCAATTAGTAACAATGAATATTATCCAATGATATGTGCAGATTGTGCAGGTAGATCAGATAATACGCAAAACATTGTTGTTGACAGTGATTCCGGCAACAACAATTATCCGAATGCTGCCAAGTGTTTAAATGGGAATAGGTGTACCTTAATTTCAGATACAGAAACTACTGATACTATTGAAGAGAGCAGTAGTGGAAATGTATGCAAGGATGGACCTGATCATTTGCATCCGGGAGATGTACTGTTAAGAGGAGAGTTTCTTTGTCATGGAAATTTGCGATTTGGTATTGATTTTGATAGAGGACAGTTTATGGTTGGATTTGTTAATGGCACAGATATATCGTCACCTACTGAATTTGATGAGGATATACCTTGGGGTGGCAACTATTCATCTATAGCAATGCCAGATACTCTAGCATGGCGAGCTACCCCGACGACGCTATTTATACCCGATGATAGACCCTTCTCACAGATTATACTTAAGGAGCATGGGAATATATTGGGATATGATGATGATATGGTTGAGATATATGATTCGAACTATGATTATCGCAACCGTATTGATTACAAGGCGGAGAATTCGTTCTTGAGATTCTCGGACAATTGCAAGGATGTTGCGAATATTGATGCTGAAGAGGGTGAGATGTGTATAAAACTCGTGTCACCTCCAACAGCGGGATGGCCAGTGGGTATGACGACATGGGGAGTGGTTATCGACCCTGATGATATTGTGGATATTGAGCATGTAGTGCCAACGACAGCTCCTGTTCCACCCACTTCGTCACCTACGATTACTAGCCAGCCGAGTTCTACAAGCAGAGGGGATACATCTAGCTCTCCAACTCCTAATGTTCCCTCAAAGAACTCATTCGACTCCACTGCCTCTTCGATATCTGAATCCGTGGAAATAAACTATGAATCAAGTGCCATAATATGGGGAACGGTCTGGCTTGATTCTAATAGAAACGGTGTCATGGATCGGGGAGAGCAACCCTTGAATAACATTACAGTTGAGCTATTTGAATGTGGTTTTTATACTACTGATACTAGTGAGGATAGTGACGAAGATGAAGAAGATAGTAGGTTTGCACTAACGGATGATGAGGGGGCGTACTTCCTTCAAGTGCCTACAGGCAGGACATATAGAGTCAAGTTTCATATAGATGATGACCATAGCTTTTCTAAAGGAACAGATACCGATACGAACATGATGGGGTCGACAAGTTGTGAGACCTCACGGTATGTTTATCCAATACAGTGGAATGCAGGCTTATATCGGATTGCCGATTTGGATGTACCCGAGGTTGGAGTTCTTCCGGCTAACATCGCTTTCTTTGGAGAAGAGGATCTACCAGATTCTTCAGCGCCAACTGAACAGGAAAATGCATCGATTGGCGGTCACATATATCTAGATGTAGACGAGAATGGTCAGATGGATAATAAGGAACGCACTGCCGCTGTCGGAGGGTACACTGTCAGAGATGCAACGGTCGCGGTGTCTCTTACAGATTGTAAAACGGATGAGGTAATTGACACCACGACTGTGGAATTCCCAGGCACCTACTCCTTTGGCAATCTGACAGAAGGGTTCTACAAGCTTGGGTATGAGATGGAAGTAATGTTACGATCGACATCGACAGGGTACTCAGGTTACTCATTTATTGGCAACGATAGTGATACTCCCACTTTCTATGAAACTCCTTGTGGCAAGCTAGGCGATAAAGAGGTCATCGACTCCGGTAATGTAGGGCTGCGTGCGCTGCGGTCATCGGAACTTGATGACTACATGATCGAGGGTGTTATTTCGCCTGATGAGTTAGATAGATCTGCTATTGATAGTACCACTGATGGAGGTAACCCGTGGTTGATTCCGGTGATTGTAGCTGTTGTGATTACAGCCATTGTGGTGGCAGTTGCTGCAGCACTCCTCATCAAGCGTCGAAATAAGGGCGGCTTCCCTGTATCCATTGGTAGTCCAAAATCTAGTGGAGGAGGCGACGTTCACAGTATCGGATCAAATGATGGTTGGGACACGTCTATGATTTCAGCTCCAAGTGCAGATCAACAAGGCATACAAGGAACTCCAACACGAACACATGTTGCTCAAATGTCGGCTGCCGAAGAGGCTGATGAGTCAGAGAGCGACAGTGGTTTAGAAATATCTCGTCCTGGATCATCTAGCCTGAATATGATTTCGTCTAGTGAAGGGTACGAGGTTTATGATGATGAAGATCAAACCGCCGATTATGGTCCCGTCGTTTCAAATATAATTGCCCAGTATCATCAGAAGGATCAGAATGAGCAGCAAATAACCACAGAGCAGGAATCTCAACAGTCTCCTCAACATCAAGCACAGCAGGAGAGTCAAGCCTATCTTGCATATCAGTATCAGACCCAAGCTCAGCAACACGGCGATAGTGCAGTCACCAACGATTATGAAGATGAAGCTTCGACTGGGTCCTCCTTTACTGCTGAGTCCAGCGATCCTCCTGCTGCATCTTATAGAGACATTCCAAGCTCAGGTCCTAGTGTAGGGTGGGATATGGGTGCTCATCAACAGCAACAGTACAGTACAACTTCAGGCCAATATGTCTCCAGTGACGGACAATACTATGAGGCTGCAAACTACAACACCACAAACAACTACAGTGACTATCAAGATCCTCAAGACCAGCATCATCCGTCTGATTCAAGTTCTTCCAGCTCTGAAGATCTTGGTGATTCAGGATGGACGAGTGTTTCTTCATCTACCGCCGCTTCATCATCGAACAACCAATCAAACTTCAATTGGTCATACGGAACTGCTGCAACTACTCAAGTGGAAGGACAAAGATCATCATCCAATCCTCGAGATAACCGCCAGATTGCTAGTTGGAGACAATATCAATCTGCGATACCTGAAAACTCCACTTGGGAATATAACAACAATACAGTGCCGAGCAACAATGTTGTAAATAGTGGCTTTACAACAACACAAACAGATGATTGTAAATCAGTCCTATCTTCTGGATCGGATCAATCTGCAGACCCTCCCGGTGCTTCTTACAAGAATGTTCAGCAGTTTCCTCCGCCGCCAAGGCGGTCGCCCACAACCTCACCTAATCGAGCTAGAGGATATCCACCGCCTCCGCCACGGAGTTATTCTACTCCGCGTGAAAGATAACTTCTGTATATCTACTATGTAGTGGAAGTTTAATTAATTTCTTTCAAATAAAACATAACATAATTTAAAGCTTACTTTGATTAGACAAGAGCATTGTACTTTTGTACTTCGAGTATCGTAGTAGATTGTATCTAGCAAGGAGCATGCTTAGCTTATGATTTACTCCACAATTATATAATACCAACAGATTTCCACAACTACTGCATTGTCTTGTTTCCGTCAACTGCTCACTTTCTCTTCCCCATATCCCATTTCCTTTAAATCGTGATACTCATACTATATTAATTGCTTAGAAAGTGTTCCAACGATTAGCCCTACTCTCAGCAATCTCAGCTGCTACACGTGCCTTCTTATCTGCATCACTTTGTGATACCATACTATCCAATAAACTTCCTCCATCCTTCTCGGCTTTTCTTAATTTATCAGCTTCCAGTTTCTGTTCGGATGTATCCTTGTATTCACGCTTTGACTTTGCCTTTGATAATGTGTCTTTATTAATATTCTCTAATTCACTATTAATATCCATTAATGTACTTCCTTTTGATGAATCATAAGATGGTAATGTGAATTCTTCAATATCAGCCGCCATTGCGTTGTTTGGAGATGCAATTACTAATCCAGCAGCTACAGCTGATACTCCTCTAATGAGTGTCTCTCGTCGAGTTGATTCCATAGTATCAACATTATTTTGCTTTTGTGCTTGTAATGCAATTGTGAACTTTGAACTTTGCGGTGATGATGGGACGAATGCGGCACATCCATTAACCAAAAGAGTTGCTAATATTACTACAGATGACTTCATCATTGTTTGTTTGCTAAGATATATCTACTCGGGATGGTGTATATTATCTCTTATTGTCTCATTCAATTCATTCAATCGTCAGCGTTGATTTGCTGAATGCTTTGATTATTGATTGATGAAGTGGGCCCGGTATCTTTTTATGAGAGTGTGGCAGTATTTGACTGTACTATACCTCTGCAGTGATAGGGTACAATCTTGCTCATCATTGACCTCAACAACAACCATCATGGCAAATAAAACAGCAACAACAGCGGAAAATGTACTTCTCTACATCCCTAATATAATCGGCTACCTCAGAGTAGTACTCACATTACTCAGTATAACATTAATGATCATATTTCCAACACATTGGAAAATTGCAATAATATGCTACATATCATCATTTGTTGGTGATCTATTCGATGGTATGGCAGCACGAAAGTTTAATCAATGTAGCACGTTTGGTGGATTGCTTGATATGGTTACTGATCGATGTTCAACTGCTGGATTATTATGTGTGTTGTCTAGAGAATATGAAGATGAACCAATATTAGTTTTGGTAAGTATGCTCTAAAACCTCAAATGTGTAAGTTATGCAACTGCTCTCTAATCATCTCTCTGCAATATTTGAACTCCTTCATAACCGTATATTAAACAAAAACTACTCAATAACAAACATCATTAGCTATTCATAATGCTTATAATATTGGACATCTCTAGCCATTGGTGTCAGATGTATTCTACATTATCATTAAAACAGCATCACAAATCAGCAGAAGGGAATAAAGGACGATTCTTCTTAGTTAGATGGTACTATTTATCATATTCCTTCTTTGGGTATTGTTGTGTTGGGGCTGAGTTTACATATGTAGCTCTTTATTTACTTACAAGAATGAAATTAGATACAACAAGCGGAATAGTAGATTATACAATCATCCAAAGTTATGTTGAGTATTTCTTAATGGTATCTACTCCAGCATGTGCTGTGAAACAAGTTGTAAATGTTAGTCAACTTTGCTCTTCGTGTTATGCTGTTGCTGAACATGATGCTAAACAAAAGAATAAGTAATGATATAATATAAAGATGGTAGTGAAGGGTATTCTAGACAACTAGACATTATCTTAAAGATTCATTGCAAGTCAATACCAATACTCAAAAAATACTGTGTAAGGAGCTATCTATCTCTTTTAAACAACAACAAATTCAATACCCAACGCCTTCTCGCAACACTCCCATAATAATCTCATCTGTTCAGGATCACATGTACTTTTATCGGTACCTCCAATCATACCTGTCTTTTGTCTAACTCCGCCTGTCACAACCTTGATAGGTTTACCAACCATCTTCTTTTCAGGTGCAAATAAATCACCAGACTGTGCTTCTTTGTTGAAGCAAGCCATGATTGCATTCAGTGCGCCGTCAGCGGCGGATTGCTTGGGTACTAGTTTCTCCATCATACTGATCATATGCTTTGTGTTTTGTAAAGGAGTTGCACTATACCCCGGCTCGCAACAAACTGCTTTGATCTTTGAATCCGCCTCTGAGAGTTTGTTGTGTAGTGCCATTGCATATACACTATTGGCAAGTTTTGTTTGACCGTAACGAACCCATGGACCTCCTCGTCCTAGTACCATTTGAGATACTACCCAAGCACTATTGCCTCCTAACGTATTAGGTTCACACTTCTCAAAATACTTAGAATCCAGGCATTTGACCATGCAAGAAACTATGCGGCACAATTCGAGCTTCTCCTCGTTTCTCGGCTGCTTCTTTGATTGATGAATATACCAAAGAGGTGAGAAGAAAGTGACTTAGCTGATTCGTTTGCATCTGGACATCAAACCCATCTCCTGTGCGATCATCATCAAAAGCCATAATTCCCGCGTTCAAACACAATACATCCAAACCATTGTATTGTTTAACCTCCTTGTTAACAAGTTCTGCAGCAATATGAGGTGAGAGGAGAATAAGATTGGTATGTCATATTCATATTTTAGCATAAAGTATGCATATAGCTAGTAACCATATAGTAAACATGGATATAAAACATAAGTCTTACCACCGGCCTTCTTCACACTATCGAATGACATTAGATCACAATCAATTGTTTTGATGACTGTCTTACTCCCTTCGGTAAGATACTTCTTTAGATTCTCCTCACACTTCTCAGATCTTTCCGACTTTCGATTGAGTAATAGTACTAGAGCAGCATTCTTGGTGATTGCACATCTGGCAATATTGAAGCCTAGGCCTGAAGTAGTGCCGGTTATAGCAACAGTCTTGCCATCGAGAGACGGAATCAACTCCTCATTTGACATGTAGGAGTCGAATAGATCTTCGGGTAGCTTCTCTCTGTCGGGGTTCGTATTAATTCTTTGTTGTGTGTAACTTATACTACCTCTTCTTATTGATAATAGCACTCCCACTCTATTAGCAATTCCTCTGCTCCGCTTGCTCTATGCTACAATATTGCATGCCATGTTGTTGCGTCGTCTTCGACCATCGCCGTCATTTTTTGTAAAAGATATTATTGGTATCCTATTTCCACCTCCAAATTATTTATTGCATCAATCTAGCGTCGGCATTCACCTACAATGAGGTCTATTGTCTTCTTTATTAACGTGATATGGTTAGCCATATCGTCGGCTGCTGTAATCGATCTGACCGACTCGACTTTCGAGCATCAAACACAATCAAGTACTGGACAAACGACAGGTGAGTAAAATTATCACTCCTACCTCCTTCCACCAATTATGATGCCAATGGTACTTATATCTAACATACTATACATGTATATTTCTTCTTAATTAACACAGGTAAATGGTTTGTAAAGTATTATGCCCCTTGGTGTGGTCATTGTAAATCTCTCGCTCCAATCTGGTAAGTATCAATCATATCATATCATATGTCATTTTTTTGCATATGTACACATAAATTAAATATTATCAACTCTGTTGTTACTGAAGGGAAGAATTAGATGAAAAACTACAACAGGAGAATGCACAAGATGGAATTATTATTGCAAAGGTTGATGCAACTGAGCATACACAGGTAGCAAAGAGATTTAAAATTCAATCATATCCTACGTTGAAGTACTTTGCCGATCGAAAGATGTATAATTACAAGGGAGCACGCAACTTGGATGCGTTATATGAATTTGTTACCGGTGGCTATAAGACATCACCAATCGACACAATCCCCCAACCGCCATCATTTTTTGATGTGAAGATGAAAGAGATTCGACAGATGTTTGATAAGTACGCTCAAGATAATGAACATTTGAAGTACCTATTGGAAGACTTTGATCATATTATTAGCTTTAGAAAGAATGCAGCAGCTACATTACTTGTTTTGGGAGCTATTATTGGGTTCTTCTTTGGCGTGATTGTGACACTACTTATGGGAATTGGAAAGGCGGATAAGCCAAAGACAAAGAGTAAAAAGAAAAAGGCTTAAAATCGAAGTGTAGTTATGTGAAAGGGAAAAGATGAAGATGATGAGTATAGTTCATTCAGATTTTTATAAGAAGTTATTCTTCTTTCCGTCTACTTTTATTTAGTACTCTACTACATATTAAAGACTTGTTTCAATATAGGCAATATAATTCTCAACAATATCCTCTTCTCCTGTTGTACCACTTGGCATGGGATGTCCTGCTATCCACTTGAGGAATTGACGACGAAATGTTCGTAATTCATTCACATACATTGGTTTAGATAAAGATATCGTACGTCGACCGCGCTTGCCATTATCGATAAAGATACGTCCACCGACACCTGCTGACAGTGAAGCTGCCTTTTGTGCCTTTAGTATATCATTATTGACACGTTGAGTAATGTTGTCGATCAAGTTGAGTGCGTTGGAATCGGCAGAGACTTGACTTATTGTTGACAAACCTTCTTGTAGTGGCGCAGTGTTGGTTAGGAACGAGTTTAGAATGTTGTCAATCACATCTTCCATCTTCAGTTTGGTAGTTTGATCTAAGGCATCACCGCTGTTATCAGCGGATGAGTCAGACTTAAGATTCCGAGATGCCATACTAGATGGGACATTTGTGGGTGCCACTGGAGCTGCAATCTCCGTTGTGCATAACTTTTGCTGTGCCGACTTTCTAGTGCGGCGCTTGAAGCCAGATGCCGACTTCTTTTTCACTGCTGGCGTTGGCTCAGCAGTATCCTTTACCTCCAAATCTTTCATTTGGTTTGTAATGACCGCAGCAGTTCCCCTTTCTTCATTGCTCACTTTGGACTCATCTTGGTCTTTTTCTGTAGTATCTAATGTGCCATCCTTACCCCAAGGCAAAACAGAACTTACATCAACTTTATATAGAGGGTTCTCCCATCGATTCTTCTCATCCGGTGGCTCAAATCTCAATACCAATTCATTCATCATTGCATCATCTTTATAATATCCATCTAATTCAATATCACCACTCATTCCATCTAATATCTGTGTAGCATGATCTTCACCACTTTTGTTTAATTGTACTTCTTTTCTATGACTATTCCATTTCTTTGCCAATGTATCACTTACACTGCTCATACCTAATTGTACACATTCATTATCAGATTGACTCCCCATTATCCAAATAACACCATGTTGTTCACCTGCTGCTTTTGAGATACAATATAATTCATATCGATATCCTTTGATGTAATTTAGACTGTCTAATATTACAAGAGTGCTGTTAACTGAAGTACCATTCGAACCACTGCCACTGCTACTACTAGAAGTTACAGCACGATCAAACTCAGCCTTTAATGATGCTCGTGTATTCTTCTCACTGTGTGATGATGTATAGCATTCAGCTTTTGTTTGGTCTGGACATGCTGTTGCTTCTCTGATGTGTATAATTCGTGATATGCATTTGGATGGATGATTTAATGCTCGCGATGCTAAGAGATTTGCAAATGTTGTTTTGCCAATGCATGGATGGCCTGTTAGTACTAGAGACGGCATGGTTTATAAGGGTATATGTGGCTAATAGAGTCGTAGCTGTCGTAGCGAGAGTTTGTGATTTGTGGCTATCATCGTACGATACGGATATTACACTCTCATAAAACAATCTCCACCAACCATTTGATTTGATGACTCACTATTGTAACTATGAGTGTATTGTTGATAGCCAATAGCCGTATCAGAGTGCAGAGTGATCATGGCGACAATAATATAGTGGTGTGTATGATAAGGAGTAGGAGCTGGCTACAATGAGTGAATACGCGGTCAGTATGTAATAATAACGAAGCATCAAACACATTAAACATAGCTAGAGCTTTTTGCAATGATGAATATTACTTACTGCATTATTGTAGTAGCAATTTCTATACAAATACAACAAGCTGTTGGATTTAATGGTATACATAATCATCACGCACAATATAGTCAGTTATTCAGTACTACAGAGGAGTCTGCGGAGATATCAACTACCGAAGAAGCTACAGTATCCAATTCTCAAACCTATGCAGATAACTTCCTAATATCACCAATGGACGATATAAGTAAGGATATGCAGATGGACGATAGCAATGTATCGGATACTGCAGATATAACCGCTTTGTCGGTAAAGGCAATCTCAGCCGCAGCCTTTATTGGTTTGCTTTCATCATCAAGTATACCATCAACTTTTATAACAACCTATTCAACTATGTTGCTAGATTATCCATTACCCACTAAATCAATAACCAGCGGTATTCTCTGTGGAATAAGTGATATTATAGCACAGTTTAGAGATCAGAAAAGGCGAAAATTTAATTATGCTAGACTGGTTAGATTTGCTGGTGAGTATCTCCTGTCCTTTTTATTTTTGTTTTCAGATGGAGATGTTATGTTATTGGAGTTAAAGAATGAATGCATCCTTTTTCGGTGGACTGCATATATATCAACGCAGTAACACCTTCATGCGGATGCTAGATTAATGTGAAGTGTATTCATATGCTTGACGAGAAATGAGATATTAGCATGAGAATCAGTTTTCTTACCCTCTCTTTGGAGGGGATCAAGAAATTATATGTGTAGGCTGGAGATTTTGATGATTGCAACGCACACATGCACAGTTTTTGTGCGTGCACCGCAAGAGTCCTCTTTGGTTCTGCGCCCGACGGTTCTTCATGTCAGTCCTCGACTCTAAATTTTGTCTTTGTGAAATGAGAATCTAATTGAGATGCCATACTCACTCTTTGTTCCATTTCATATTATGTTTACAGGAAAAGGATGTATAGGCGGTGTAATTTGGTCATTCTGGTATAACGGTCTTGATGAGTTCTTGGATATAAACAACGAGAATGTCAATATTTACAAACTGCTAGGTACAATAAGTAGTGGTCACTTTATGGTCAACTCCAATTGGATAAATGAGCACCTTGCAATTGTTACCACTGCTCTCTCTATACTTCTTGAGCAGTTTCTTTGGTGTCCTTTGGTGTTTAGTTTATTTGAGATACCTGTTAGCACTTTACTGAACTCAGGATCGTTGTCTAAAGTGAAAGAGGAAGTTGATGCAAAGCTCGGTGGCTTGTTGATTGCCAATGCCAAGGTGTGGACTCCTGCTAATCTGATAATATACAATGTGCCAGTTGAATGGAGACCAGCAGTGTCAAACGTTGTTGATGTGCTGTGGCAGAGCATCGTGTCAGACGTGGCAGCGGATTGTGGAACAACCGACGACGACATCTGTGAAACAGACAATCAGTCGGAACTAGATTACTCAATTTTTGCAAAGAAGAGTCGAATGTGATAAGAATTGTAAATATTGTAAATGATAAAGTTACCCATAGTATTGTCCTTTTGCTTTAGCTAACCACCATATCGCTCTTTTAGTTCCTCTGGTGGTTCAGTATCCATCACCTTTGGATGTTGTTTGAGATATTGTCTAATCGTTGTCTTTCTGTCTACTAGATATGTTTCGTCGAGGAAAGAATTGTAGCAAAGTCCACCCTTTCCATCAATTGACCAGCTATCATTGTCCTTTCCATCTATTCTACAGTTCCAGCTTGCTAACACACAATGTCTAAGATATACTGGACACGGTCTCAAACCTGAGGTCTCATCGTATCCCCAAATAGTATCAACTCCATATTGTTTGTATTGTTTGTTAAAGTGATCTATTCCCCATTGTGATATGTATGATTCATCAGTAGATCTTCTGCAAATCACTCCCTTCTTTACTGTTGCGGTATCATTATTAGTAGAGCTAGAGATATCGTCGTCTGTTAGCTCTTCATATGGAACCATTGCAATATCGAACTCTTCCTCCCTTTGAAGAAATGCTTGCGATGGTATCCAATTGTTTCCATTAGCATTAGTTGATGATAAACCTTCATTCGGTACCTCAAATACTGAGCATATGAAAGAGCTACCTTCGACATATTCACAAGATAAACTACTCATTTGTAAACTATCAAGGTTTGCAATGCCTCTTTGAAAAAATATAGACGCAGGATGTCCAAAGACACGACGATGATTATGAACTCTACCTAGACGAAAGTTTTTCAGTGTAGGAAAGGTCATACGTGATGATTGTAGTGATAATAGTGATCCAAATCCTAGTATTGTTATCATATCATTACTTTCATCATTAGTACTTGACTTCTTTGTTATCATATCATTGCTTTCGTCATTAGCTGTATTTGACATCTTATTTGTCGGGTATCTTTGTCTTTGGATATCCTTTGCAATATTAAAAGCAGAAACGTATACGATCAGTAACAAAGAAAACACTAATTGAACCACACTACTATGCTTTGCTGTCATTTAGTATGCTGCTTGATAGTAATAAATCAATACCTACCTATCGATCAAGTAGGCGAAGTAAGTGATGAATTTTTGACAGAGACATAAAGACGGGTGTCGAGGGATAAAAGTATAAAGTACCCAAGGTTGAAGTTCACTTTTCGAATCAGTATCAAAAATCTACTGTAACCCCCTTATTCCTATCACAGGGTATCACTAAATATGTGATCTTGGTTACTTCCCAAGGTATGCAGCAGCAAGAGATAAGAGAACAAAGAGAGCAGCCTACTACCTCCACAAATAACAAAACAATAATATACAATATAATAATAATCATACAATGAAGTACTCAATCGCATTATCAGCTATCTTAGCAGCCACTGCAACTTCAGCCGAATTACTAAAGATTCCAATCCAAAAGATTAGTGATGAAGAGCATCATGCGAGTATTCTTTCCGTGTTACATGATACTACAATCCTAACTACTACTACTGATGCCCAACCAGCCTCTACTACTGCAGTTATTGCAACAACTAGTCGTAAACTCCTACGCACAGCTACTGCATGGGATTGGCCATGGAATACACCTTCAAAGGATACACCCGATCAACAACGTAAAACAACAGCAAGTACAACTCAGGGAGATAAGAAAGAAGAGAATGTTGTATTGCATGATCTTAAGAATGCTCAATACTACGGAAAATTAACTATTGGTACCCCACCACAAGAGTTTCAAGTAGTATTTGATACTGGATCATCTGATTGCTGGTAAGTTGTCATTTGTGTATCTCTATTTTAATAAATATGTTTTATGTGTTTCTCTTTTTACACAACTGCATTTTATATGTTGGTACCTCTGTTTCAATTGCAATGTACAAAAACTCTCTCTAACAAACTTAAATAAACTCTCTAAACTTACCCGCAAACAATACGCAAACAGGGTACCCTCTCTTAAGTGTCATACCGCATCTGCCAATTGCGGGGCTAAACACGATTTTGACAAGACCAAATCAACAACTTATTCTGAGGTCGAAGCTGGTGCCAAGTCAACATTTCAAATTCAGTATGGATCGGGACCAGTTAGTGGAGTATTTGGAGTTGATAAAGTTACATTGGCAGATGATTATACTGTTGATAAACAAACTTTCGCTATGGCGGATACTACTGATGGATTGGGACAAGTCTGTGAGTACGGTTTGTTTAGTATATTGATTTATGTGTTTGGGGTAGGATATTGGAGATTATTTGTTTCAGTTTCAGGTTGTTGGAATTATTTACTCATCTTTATTCTCTCTTTTTAACTCAACCTAACCCTATAGACCTCAAGGCTAAATTTGATGGTATTCTGGGATTAGCCTTCCCATCGATCTCCCGAGATCCTGGTGTTAACACACTTATTCCCAACCTTCATGCAAATGGTGTTTTGGAGAAGAGTATGTTTGCATTCTACCTAGGTGATAATGCCGATGGGGAACTCGCCGTTGGTGGATATGATGAATCTAAATGTGAAGGCGAGATTAGTTGGTTTAATCTTTCGCGTGCCGCCTACTGGTTAACTACATTAGGTAGTGTCAAGTTTGGTGATACGGAAGTATCCACTGGAGGGTCGGGAGGTATAATGGATACAGGAACCAGTCTTGTTTACGGTCCTCAAGCTGTTGTAATGCAGATGGCAATGTCGGTTGGAGCTCAATTTGTTCCTCAAGTCGGTCTCTTCATGATCGATTGTGCCAAGACCGTTCCCGACTTGACTATCAATGTTGTGAATACCAAGGATGATAAGATTGTCCCAGAAGGTGCTAAAGCCGTCACAATTCCTGGAAGTGCACTGACCATCAAGGATGCAACGGGAAAATATTGTTTCATGGGCGTTGCAATCATGCAATTTGCAGGATCTGATAGTTCCGATGTTAATACCCTTGATGAAGATCTTGAAGAGAGGGTTGTTAAGGAGATCAACCACCTAGCTGGACCTATCACTGGAACACCCCAGCAGGGTCCTATTCCAATCCAACAGATGGGTAACACATGGTTATTGGGCGACAGCTTCTTGCGTCAATTTTACAGCGTCTATGATTATGATAATCAGAGATTTGGTGTTTGTGACCTGAAGAAGTAGGGTGTAAAATGTGTTAAAGGGGGTGTAAATTGAACGGGGTGGTATTGGAATCTGTACATTGATAACTTATACGTTTGTCGTGTTTTGCAAGGCTCATTCTTCTATTTTTTACATCTGTACATTAATCTACTCTCTATCTACAAGATGTTGTCAAAGTGATTCCACATGCATTATGTTCGCATTTAAGATAGGTCCTCAGTAATGCTGTCCTTCTTCTCTCCGACGTACTCGTCAACACCCCATCGTGCCTGGCATAGTTTGGTAAACAATGGAGCGTGTAGACACCGACCAGCAGGAGAGAAGGCGTGAGCATCAAAGCCAAGCACCTTAGAAATATCATCTTCAGTCGATCCTGATATGAGCTTCATAGTGATCTCTCCAGAACCCATCGCCAGCTTCCAACCATTACTTCCAGGACCAGCACTCACTAAGAGATTCGAAAAGGATGGAACACGACCCAACAGAAGTATTCCATCACTCACATATGGTCGATGACCACATTTGACTTTGGCATCTTTAATAAAGGCCTTGAGTTGAGGGAATTGACGAATTGCTTCCCTCCGAAACTCTTGCTCGACTAAAAGATATGAAGATCTGTGAGAACAAGGCAAAAGCAATTGACACAACAATCCTCTGTCTAGCTCACCTTCTGGCGTTGATTGTGTCGACCAGCCTGAGAATTCCCCTATAGAAGTAATTCGTATCTCAGTGCATCCTGTGCCCGCTGTAGCCTCTCTCTCCGCCCATGAAATGAAGTTGGCATTGTTGTTTTTGACAGTATATTAATGCTAAACGATTGCTGCGGTATGAGCCACACTATCTCGAAAGAAAATGCATTTTCAGTAGCAAGTTCAACTTGAAAAAGTTGTGCTGGCATTGGAGAGGAGCAATTTTGACAATCTGCCAATTAGTACCCGATAATACCAGACAAGTTAAGCTTTAATAGCTCTCAGAGGTATTATTCATTGTTGTTAATTGCCAGCCATAATATACCAAAGTAATTATTGTTTTTAAAGTTGATATCTGAAAGTAATACTAATAATAATACGACAATACAACATGTCTTCCGATCTATCCCCAAAAGATATACTATTACAATATTTTGATGAGAAATCAATTGATGCGTGGGCAAAGAATGAATTAAGAGTTTTGAAGGCTTCAGGGTATACTATAAACCATGTATTACAGGTCATGTCTGAGTGTGTAGTGGATGGTGACAATGGTTATGAAATTGATGATGATAAATTTGATAGAAAAATTAGCCGGATGGATGTTGCTGATTATATGAATTCAAATAATACTACTACTACTACACGTGCCTCTCGTGCATCTCGACGTAAATCTCGTGAATCTCATACCGATCGTAGTACATCACGTAGTCGTCAGTCATCTGGGCAAGGCGGTGGCGGAGGTAGTCAAGGCATACCCACCACCCCTAAACATAAAAAGAAGGAACCAGCAGATTATGATGAGGCTGTTGGAAAACTTTCTCATACGGCATCAGGTTTGAAGTTGGATGATGATATTATGGATGTCGACAATGGAGGTGAGAGTGGGGTGACGTTGTCATCCAAAGAAGGAGGAGTTTCTATTGTTGACCAGCAAGGCACTACAAATACCTCAACTACGGAGAATAATCATCGTCAAGGCAGCGTAGCGGAGGAAGATGGCGTTGAAGATAATGATGATGACGCGAAAATGAAGGATACGGAAACATCCTGTATCCCAGAAACACCAAAGAAACAGGCAAACAATAATGGTGATGAAGATGATACAAAGCAGGCTGCTGTAGTTTATGCAGTGCCAAAGATTGAGATTAAGGAGGTATATGGAACTGACTCTCTTAAAAACTGTACAACAAAGTGTCAAGATGAGGGTTGTGAACTGAGTGCAGTTATTAGAGTGGAAGGTGATGGAAAGGTGTTCGTTTTGTGTAATGACCATTTGGAACGGTAAGTGATATACATTGTGTATGCATTAATATATTATAATATCTAACCATTAATCTTTGATATGATTTAGTAATAAACTCTTCCGTGGGTGGCCATCTGAACGATCATTATACAAGGGCATATACATTACTGACGAACAACGAGCTGCACAATTACAATACGGCTGTTCTAATAAGTACCCGTACTTAATTGGGCGAGTCAGTAGGCCACCCCTACGTATCTCCTCACGTCCAGAAGATGATCAATGGTATGCTCCATTTGAATCATCAAAAGAAGTACTTCCCAAACAATCCAATGCTGGTATTACTCTGGCTGCTGATACATCGGAGGATAATATCTCATCAATTATTGGTGCAAAATCACCATTCACTGCAAATGACCTCAAGATTGACAGCCCAGAAGCTATGCAGGTATTGAAAGATCAAGTTGAAGAGACAGGACCAGACATTCTTTTTGATGGCCGTATTGATTGGGTGGAGAAATTTGATGGTATGACTGATGAACATGTTGATAAAGATGTTGTGTTAATGTTATGTGAGGGATTATTGGCAATGGGTGAACAAGCACCAAACACTATCATCAGTGGTATTTCAGATTACCTCAACAAAAACAAGATATCTACAAAAGAGTTTAATGAACGGAAGCGTACATTACTTGAACAGGAGTTCATGGATGGTGTAGATTCTATAGGCTTGAAAGTGGTTGCAGCTATGCTTTCTGGTGAGGGATACAAACCATCTGATTTGTATGAACCTCAATGGACTGAAATGTTTAATTTATTGCAAGAGTATGCGGCACAGAAGGGAAATAGTGTAGATGTTGCTCAAGATGTAGTGTATGAGGGGAAAAGGCTTGGTATGTGGGTGAGTAATCAGAGAAAAGCTAATACACTTGGGGTTATTCTCACACGTCGGAAGAACAGATTAGATAGTATTGGTTTTGTTTGGAATGTAAACGAGGAGAGTTGGTATAAGCAACTACGGGCAATAATGAACTATGTCAAAGAGAATAAACATTATCCTATAGAAGCGGAAAAAGTTGATGATGTAGCTATTGGAAAATGGTGGAAGCATCAAAAAGAAGACTATGAGAACAACGAAGAACGTATGACTAAGGAAAGACAGGCGAGGTTAGAAGAGTTACCATTGGGTGGTATTCGTGATCCATATACGAAAAGAGACAAAAACTGGGATGATAGTCTCGAACAGTATCTCAACTGGAAGAAAGAGAACCCTGGCAAGAAACCAAAATTATCATTCTACGGGGTTGGGCTCAAAGGTAGGAAATTAAGAAATGATGAATGTAATGAAGATCAGCTTCGTGAGAAAAAGCTGGCAAAGTGGGCAGATGATCAAAAAAAAGATCAAGCAAAGTGGGTAAATAATAGAGCAGAAGAGAGGAGGACAAGGCTTGTAACAGCGGGGATTTTGGAATTAGACAACTTGGATATCTCTCTAGCACGTGGAGAGGAGCCAGGGCCAACCACAGCCAATGGACGTCCTATTCGTAAACGACGTAAAACAACCAACTATGATGAAGAAAATTCAGATAGTGATAGTGATGAAGATTTTGATGAAGATGATACAAAATCTGAGGGCGGGGAATCTGATTGAACTGTATGGGGGTAGTAGGAGCGGATATGGAGGTGTGTTTAGTGGTGGTGGAGGTACATAATGTGTGTTGAGAACACAGTAATAACACCATGAAGAGGCAAGACAAGATAGAGCAACGCCTAGGTGACTTAGTAAAACATAAGATCAAACAAAGTAATTCGTACCCAATCTTGATGTGTACATGTACTTGTCTGATACAATACGACTAGGCAGGTCGGTTTTTTTAAGTGATGTTGATGCGAGTACTTGCTTTGCGCTAATTGACATGGCATAACCTTTTAGAGGATAAACTGGACAGTATAAACCCAAGTGAGCTGTAATCTTTGGACACCATGCCCCTGCGGCAACTAATACCTCAGCATCTCCGACATCGATTACTCCTCTATTGGTCGAGAGTTGTGTGACTCTACACTTCTCACCAGAAGATGTTGTAGTATTAGCATCCTCTACACGAGTATTGTATAAGAAAGTGACATCTAGATTCGAATCCTCTTCACATCTTCTTGCCAACTCTTCCGTGAACCTCTCACTACTTGCTGCTCTTGACATATATTCATGCTTGGCAGATTGTGGTTGGACCTTTTGATGAAGAATACTAGGTTCATGGACTGTAATATCTTTGCCGATGATTTGTCTACTTGGTTCGTATGTCTTGCCAGCCGCCGCTGGATTTTTTACTTTGATAGTACTTTCCTCTTTAGGTAATGGATCATATGACAGTGAGAGGCTTCCATTTGGATTGTAGCCACTTACTTTTGACATTGGATCTCTCTTCTTTGACATTAGATCAATCATATCATCAACTGCATAATCAGTAAACTTTAACATTTCCTTTTGTAAGTACTCCTGATTAGAACATGGGAAAAGACTTGTCTTTGTAAACTTTAAAGACCATCTCAAAAAGAATGGATCTGTAATTGATTTCAACCAATCAATGTGAAAGAACTTGTACTGTTCATGTTTATCTCCAAAGATATAACTTGGAATGAATGACTTTGTAACCGCTATCCATGTTCCTCTGTCAACGACTGGATTGCTCTTCTGCATACCGCCAGCAGCACATGCACTACACTCTTTTCCCGGTTGATCACGGGGTTCTAATAGTACTACTTTATGCCCATTAGTTGCAAGTTTATAAGCTGCTGTAACACCTACCACTCCGCCGCCAACTATAACTACATTCTTCTTATCTTTGGTACTCGAGTTCTTGAATGACCAAAGCTCGGTCTTTGGTAAGTTGGATTGTGCTTTCTTTACTTCTTGATATCGATATATTAGACTTACTCCAGCGATACCACCAGCAAGTACTGTTGCCTTGCTTATATTTTGAAGTAATCGAGTTGTCATTTTATAAAAATATCTTTATGTTGATTTGATATCTCGATCCACGGACCACTACTACTACTTCCTATACTCGAAAAGATATATATCTCTATCAATCTCTATATTGCTTATATCTTGGTGAATTGATTTGATTGGAAATTTATTGTGAGAGCATGCTTCTTAGCTTATTAGTGTTCTCATTTTTAGTGAGGATACATGATACATTATTGCAGAGGTATCCTGGAATTCTTCTAGTAGCCCCCACCTAGTGAAAGAATGGAAGCGGATATCTCATGATGAACTATTCTTTGATATGATAAGAATCGTATGAATTGATAGCAACTTCATTTATCAGGGTTTACTCAAGGTACCTACGAGGTATCTTTGAATCAAAGTATAAAGGTATCTCAGCACTGCAAGAGTAGCCAGTACAATTACATTCTATAATTATACATATTCTTTTCTTCGATTCTAAAGTGCAAAGTATATCCTCTGATATTCATTCACACTTTCAGCCCTTTTCAAGAGTAGCATATACAATAGGAAGATGTACAATATCTTTACATTCTATACTTATATACTCTTTCTTCGTCCATGACTTCACTGAGCAGCTGCAGTTTGTGATGTTGAGCCATAATCAATTGGCTTAGGTTCTAAAAGAACTCCCTCATCATCTATTCCTTCTTCTACGTCTATTTGCTTGTCTCTATACCCACTGTCACTCTCTACTAGCTTTAGTATCCCAATGGTGATCATATATCCCAAGATAAGAACGGTTCCCGACAGTGACCACATGTTGATACTTTCATGAAGAAATAGAAACTCAAAAATGAATGACCAGACGATTTGAGTTGACATTGCCAGTGTTGCAGTCGCTGCTGTCTCAATCTGTAGTCCCAAGTTCGTAAACCATTGTCCTCCATAGCCACCAAATCCAACCAATAATAACAATATGTAATCTTTGATGGAGAATGTCTCAACGTTTCCAAGAACGTTCCAATCACCTAAATAAATCTTTGATCCAATTGCACACATTGGTAGACTGAGAGCTCCGTAGTAGAAAACCATCACAACTGCATCTACTTCATCACCAATCAAACGGACTGATACATATGCTACACCTGCACATACCGATCCCAATGTCGTTATGATAACAGCCACAGCTTTCAACATTATGCTTGTTTCATCTACTTCCTCTTCTTCACTTCCACTACTTGCATTTGCAATCAATGATACGCCAGTTATGCATACTGCAGCACCTATCATATCCATTCTCTTCCACTTCTCCCCCACTAGACACACAGCAAAGATGGCAGCAAATACTGGAGTTGTAAATTGTAACGTCACTGCTGTTGGTAGTGGTAAAATCTGAATTCCAAAGAACCAAGCCATTACAGCTGCAGCACCCAACACTCCTCTTACTATCAGGTAGAATCGTATTTTGATATCGTTAGGCCCGAGAGGATTCACTTTCTTCTTATATAAATCTACTAAACTTATGCAAATTTGTACTATCGACCGATAAAAGACTAGTGTAAATGTATTCATTTCTGTCATTATCTTTACCAAAAAGAACATGATCTATCGTGTATGGATGTAGAAGTAATGCGAAATGTTAGTTCGGTAATTTGTAAATACATATGTCATTTGCATATATAGTATCATAATATGTTATCATATGCACATCTTATCTAGATCCTATGTATCATACATCAACTTACGCTAAATGAAAACGACCCTAACATTATTAGTAAGATTCACTTGACGGAGTGATGACTCTCGTCGGCAATAGCCGCCTTGGGATGTAATGTTGTCATTCTACTATTTTTTATTTGTTTGTCAATCTACGTCTGGGTTCAGATGTCGGCGGCGCCTGAGAACTAAAAGAGATCCCCTTTTGAATTATGTTTGTCAAAGAGGATGTGGCCATCGCCGCCGCAATGAGAACACAACCCCAATGCTATGCAACTTAGTACTACTATCCTATCCCATGTTGTGGTCTGTGCATTTTTTATTTTGGATTGAGGATATCGTACCAAAATTGGATCTTTGCAAGCAAAGCAAGAGAGCGAGGAGATGAGAAGACTAAATGCATCGGCTCTATCCAATACAAACAATAACATCGAATAATAAATAATCTAAAACAATATTTGAAACAATAATGAAGGTCCTACTATGTGGCGGTGGCAATGCCATACATGTTTTATCAGCATACATTTCTGCAAAGGATTATATAAATGTAACTATTTTGTCACTCTTTCCAGGAGAGGCATTATTATTACGTGATGCTATTCCAGATGAGGGCATCCGATGTGTAAACGATCTCGGAGAAGATATCGTTGGTAAACCGAATGCTGTGATTGGCAAGGCTGAAGATGTTCCAAAAGATATAGATGTAGTGATATTTGCATTACCGTCGTTTACACATGAGATGTATCTTAAAGCATTGAAACCATATCTGAAGCAAGGTGTAACCATTGGCGCTGTGAGTTAAGCATCTGTGTGTATGTACTTATTGTATGTTCTTGGTATTTGTCGCTCATATATATTCCCTTGTTCTATATGATAGATGCCCGGGGAAGGCGGATTTGATCTATGTGCTATACATAACTTGGGTTCAGAGTTCGTTCGCCATTCTAATCTATTTGCTCTAGAAACATTACCGGTGAGTCTGTCTTCGTGTCTACTACTTCTCATATTTTTTATCTTATACTAAATACTTTTTTATGTTCAATACATCAAACATAGTGGGCATGTCGTATCACGGAGTATGGAAAATCTGTGGAAGTCTTGGGCACAAAGAAGGAGATTGAGGTCATTGTATCTCCAATGCATGGAACAACAAAGGATGGCTTTGTAACAGAGGTTCTTCACAGACTTATTGGAAAACTTCCTGTATTTGATCCTGCCGATAACTTCCTATCTGTGACATTGATGAACATAAACAGTGTATGGCATCCAACTATCTCCTATGGATTTTACCGTGACAAGTAAGTACTCGTATATGTTTGAAAGGTACTACATTTGTTCTATTTGCTCATATCTTATGTCATCTCTTCTTCTACTCTCTCAGGGATGTTACAAAGCCATTCGACGAGCCTCCTCTATTCTATCAGGGAGCTGATGAGTACACGGGAGACAAGCTTGCCAAAGTATCCGACGAGGTAATGGAGTTAAAAAGAGTTTTACTTCAAAGATATCCTGGTCTACATCTTGACGCACTTCACCATGTATCTGAATGGATGATCAGGAGTTATGGAGATGATATCGGTGATAAGACAAACATTTATACCATGCTACGAACTAACAAAGGATATCGAGGACTTACTCATCCTATGATCGAAGTAGAAGTGGATGGTCAAAAGAAATTCAAGCCCAACTTCAAGTATAGATATTTCACAGAAGATATCCCTGTAAGTATTGCTGCTTTGTATCTTCTTCTCTTCTTATTGATAGTTCATACTTTTGTTCACACTTTGACTCACATATGCTTGCAACTCACTATCATCTCCTACCTCTTCATATCATAGATGGGCTTGGTTGTTACTGTAAGTATTGCTGTTTTGTATCTTCTCTTCTTCTTGAGAGCTCATGCTTTTGTTCACACTTTTACTCACATATACTTGCAACTCATATGATATGTCATCTCTTACCTCTTCATACATATCATAGAGAGGTATTGCAGAGCTAGCAGGGGTATCCACACCTCACATGGATGAGGTGATCATTTGGTCTCAGGAGATGATAGGGAAGGAATATCTTGTTGATGGCAAACTTGTTGGAAAAGATCTTCATTCTACTCGCGCTCCTCAACACTATGGTTATACCGATCTTGATACGTTTATGGCGGTCAACCACTACCTTGACGACCCTACAACAATGGCACAGTGATTTGATATATTGATATGTATGTGTAATAAATAAAATGTATGAACTAGGAAGTATGGAAAAGTAGAAGTAGAGAATAAACGGTATAATTATTTGAAGTTATTAGGTCTATTTGGTAGTAAAGTACAATAGTCTAGAGAGTAGTAAGTTCGCTCAAAATGTGAGACGCCAGAAAGAACTTGCGAAGGAGTTTTATTGCAACAATTCATTATCTCCTCTAGTCTAGATTTGAGTACATACATTATATGAATTGCATTGCAATATCTTTATGCAATAAGGGTATAATATACTTAAAGAGTAATATATGAAAGTACAGCGATCAATATAAATTGCGATATCATATATCATAAGACACAACACAATCGAATAATTTTGATGGTGCACCTTATTTGCATGCGCAGTACAATAGAGTAATGCATGTCTGTGATTAATTTACAAGTAATATTCGTTAATAATAAGAGGCTACAGATCATATAGATCAACAATCATGGAAGAGACATATAATAGTGATGGTGATAGTGTGGATAATAGCAACACATCGATGACCGCTACCACCACCACCAATAATACAAACACTACAACTAATGAAGCTAAGAATCTACTAATTTCAGCATCAGATAAAGCAGGAATGGGAGGTATTGATCGTGAACGTATCAATGCCATATTACTACGAGAAAGTGGAACCTCTGACTATATGAAGAGACAAATATCAATGGACGATAATGCAAATAAAAGAATACAACAAATGAAAGAACGGTTAGAAGAGAAGGATAATACATCAACAAATGATTGGAGGAAGGAGATTAAACAATCAACAGTTGATCCTATGCTTCAGAAATATCGTAGTCAAAGACGACCAATATCCACATGTTGTGTAGTTGATATGGATTCTTTCTTCATTAGTTGCCATATCCTAGACAACCCTCATCTTGCAGAAGTTCCTGCTTGTGTTGGTGGTACTTCTATGATATCAACATCAAATTATGTTGCTAGAAAATACGGGGTTAGGGCAGCTATGCCTGGATATCTTGGTAGTAAACTTGTAAGTGAGT
>Ga0214481_100023_pt1 | contig 58632 bp, 38 predicted proteins | sample M1_20Mar14CPVII9_4_FD_165057 | JGI IMG/M metagenome (GOLD analysis project Ga0214481, IMG submission 165057) | Marine eukaryotic communities from Monterey Bay, California, United States - M1_20Mar14CPVII9sort6BwellG10 | ecosystem: Environmental > Aquatic > Marine > Unclassified | place: USA...
TTGCAAAGAACAAGATATGTATATTGCAGTTGGGGTCTTCGAACAATGTAGCAAGTGCCTCGCACCCAGCATTACCAATTCTGTTATGTGGAAATTTAACTTCTTCAAGAGAATAATGTCCCCGAATTGCTCCAACAATTTGCAATAGTTGTTCATCAGTTATGTTGCATCCCACCATATGAAGTGTTTCAAGGCATGTGCAACACCTTAGACTAGTTGTGGTAAGATCTCCATTTCGCATATCAGCAAAAACAAGAGAGAGCCGTGTCAGATTATTGTTAGCATGGTATGCACCCAAAACTTCTGGTCCCAATCTTGCCATTAGCGCATTATTGTCGCCTCCAAGTTCAAGACATTTTATCGATGAGTTTCTTAGAAGACCGTCAAAGAATTCCCGATCTGTAATATCCAATGCAATATCATCTAGTAAATGAATGGTCAAAGTTCTAAGATGCAGATTTCCTGCAATAGCCCCTCCAAGTCTATTATATGCACTCTCATATGAAGAATCTGACGGCCGCAACAAACGAACATTTGAGCTCGGGTCAAAACATTCATCATCTCCTGTACTTATCATCAATTCCGTCAATGTAGGGTCGTTTTCTTCAGCCCTATGTATAAGTTTTAGGCTTGACATATCATTCTTGGACTTCTGAAACCTTTTCATATCATCGATAGACATGTACTCGTACGCCATCTTCAATTGCCACAAGGAACTTCTAATATATTGAACGGAATATATTCCTGATATTATTATGATTTAAAGATATCTAATAATCTGTAATACTACCAATCTTAAAGTACCAATATTCTTTGTATAAATCAAGCATCTGTGTCGGTTGTCGTTTTCATTTGCAAAATGAAAATGTGTTGCTCATCCGATGCGCCGAAAGGAGACAGCGATGCACCAAACACGATGAAAATGAGTAATGGGGCGTACGTGCCTTTAATCGGTCAATAGCAATCTCTATAGCTATTAACTTTTCAAATGCCAAGCAAATAAACTCAATGCAAAGGGCAGAGGGCAAAGTCCAAAGGAATTGAGGTCAATACTTAGAGTATCTATATTATCTTTAAGAACTAACCTTATGGTCCTCAATGATCAATAATCAAATCAAAATCTGATACTTCAAGAGGAGGCGATGCAATCGAGTGTCTTCGGTAAAAGAGATATGATACATCAAACATAAACTATTATCATGCATCAGGAACATAATGGCGGCGGCGGTCCGGCCTATGCAGATGAAGAGACTGAGAGACAGGGATTACTCAACAACAATGCAAATCAAAATCAGAGTAATCAACAAGCTAATTATAATACCTCTTCCCAACCTATACATCAACAGATGGTAAGCAATTATCTCTATCTTATATAAACGTTCCTTTATCTCTTTCTAGTCATGATCTCATATACAAATACAATCTTGTGCATATCATATGTTCATATCAGGAACACTATCAACAACTCCATCCTCCACAAAATCCATCAACTCAACAACAACAGAATCTTGCAACTAAATCTCAACCATATGGTATGTCCAATATGGTTAATCCAACACTGGGATTAGGTCCAAAGTCATACAGTGTCCATGCTGGAAGTGACATCTCCTACTTGACGCCATTACAGCTTGGTAGGCATGAATTATATGAAATGGTACCCTTCACTGCTGTTTTGTAAGTGATGTTTGTATGTACATATGAGTTGTGTATGTGTTGTGATCTTATTATACTAATGAACTCCTTCTTCTCTCCTCTTCTTCATCTTAGTGGTATGCAGCAGAAGGAACGGAATATAACAAAGGCATTTGCAAATTATGCAGCAGATCTCGGAACAATGGAAGCAGATCTAGAAGCATACTCACAAACGAATCAACATTTAACAGCTGCCGAGATGGATTCACGGAAAAGTCATGCTAGTTTATTACTATTGGAAGAATTAGAATTAGATGCAGTGGTGATTACTACACCATTGATCATTGCCTTATTCATGGCCGGGTGTTGTCAATTCCTGGTTGGATACAATACAAGTGTTATGAATTCACCATCATCTGTAGTATTTGTGGGACATACAACATTCCAATGGTCAATGGCTGTTGCAGTTTTTGCAATTGGAGGACCGTTTGGTGCCATTGCTGCTGGTAAGATTGTCGACAAACGAGGTCGAAGGAGCGGTATGGCAATGGTTATCTACATGTTCTTATTAGGTGGAGTTGTACAGACGTTTGCTAGGAATATGATATACATTACTATTGCTCGTTTCATTGTTGGATTTGCTAGTGGCTTCTCGTCAGTTTTGGTACCAATCTACTTGGGAGAGCTAGCACCACCGACGTTAAGAGGCACTTTGGGTACACTTACTCAGTTTTGTTTGGTGATTGGGATCTTCGCAAGTGACTTGTTAGCTTTCCCATTCGCTACTGAACATAAATGGAGGATCCTCTTCTCCGTGACACCTTTGTCGAGTATCATATTACTATTTTGCTTTCCCTTCTTAATTGAAAGCCCTCGATGGTTGCTTGGACGAGATAGAAAGTCTCGTAGAGCACGGTACATTATCAAGAAATTACGTGGGCTACGATATGAGCATGAGATTGAGATAGAGGTGAATCATTTCATAAGTGCTAGTCATGCACAGGCTTGTGATGGCGATGATGAACACACAAGCTCTGGTGTGGCCTTCATAACCATGCTTATGGATAAGCAGATACGAAAGCTACTCATCTGTTCACTTGTGCTACAGATTGCTCAACAATTGAGTGGCATTAACGCCGTCTTCTACTATAGTACAATGTTCTTTGAAGGCGTGATTAATAATCCACAATTGGGTACAACTATTGTCGGTGGAATTAATGTGTTGGCTACATATGTTGCCTTGCTACTGATGGAGAATACCAATAGACGAACACTCATCCTATGGTCAGCCGGAGGAATGTTGATCTCTTCGATTGCATTAGTGTTATCTCTGCTGGGATACTTTAGTAAAATGGCCAGTCTCTTCTTTGTCGTTGCATATGTGTCGTTCTTTGAGATCGGGCTTGGCCCAATGTAAGTCCATTTGTTGTGTTGCGGTGTGTTATTTCTCCGGATACTCATCATCTCATCACCTTTCTCATTCGGCCTATAAATGAAGTCCTTGGCTCATTGTGGCTGAGATGTTCGAGGCAAAATATGTCGCTACAGCTATGAGTGTTTCATGCCAGGTTAACTGGGGATTCAATTTCATTGTTGGTCTGGTGTTTCCTTATCTACAAGAATATCTCGGTCCATTTTCCTTCGTACCATTTATCTTGTCTCTGTTATTGACAATCATATTTGTCATCATCTTTCTTCCGGAGACCAAAGGGACAACTCCAGAAGAGCTTCGAGCTGATATTGTACAAAGTTTGTCACATATGCTATCGATAAATGATGACAGTACAGCGGCAGACTATTCTAGTGGTAGTGTCGGTAATCCAATAGACGTTGAATGGAGACGAGCGATGGATGATTTGAGAAGACAGGAAGAGATTGATATGCAACGCGGGGTCTACAACTATGGCTTTCAACCGATAGATCCGAGACAAGTACAAAATCCAGTGGCCAATCCTCTTGATTGGAAATCACAATTAGCTGGGGAATAGATAGTGATGATTTGTATGTGGCTATTTTATGTGTGGCTATTAGATGTTGGTATTTTGCTAGCAAAGCTTAATGTTAGTTTTATTTGTTGAATGTTTTACCATCGGTTGTTATTATCACGGCTACTGCCTTGCCTACCTCGATAACTGCCACCTCTACCTTGCTTTCTTCCTCGACCTTGGCGCCAACTCTCTCTATCAGAACTCTTCTTGCCACCACCTCGTCTTGGCTCCCAGGTGTGTGGGTCCAAGTCATGATCATCGTCATCTCCTTCGTCTTTATTTGGGTTGAGAATCTCACAATCAGCTGAATTGTGGAGGTGTCTAACCTCTAACACATCTACATCAGTTATATCTCTTCTGACATCTGTCATGTAAAGAGAATGAGACTCCTCAATCAGTGACTTTAATCCATTGAACACTGCTTGAATATCTTTTTCAGCATTTGTATTGCTCTTTCTTTTCGACTGTGATGATAGAATGGCATCGAAGAATATAGACAGCTTTGTTCTCAAGTCAAACAGTAAATGAGCAGTCGTCTCATCTTTTGCTTTCAGCAGTAGTGAATCATTTGTCTCCCCATCTCCGCCTTGACTTGCTACACCACCTTGAACAGAAAAGATTGTAGGGTCTTCAGCATATGGGCTGGCATGCTTTTCTTCTGACTTCAGATTTCCTTTGCTATTATTATCACGCTGGTGTACTCCTGGTAATAGAAGCAATAGTGGCAGAGGGTCAGTTAATATAGTACAATCTCTCAAGTAAACATCTGATGTCTTGAGTCTTTCAAACCAGCACAAGACAAAGATTTTGTCGGGATGATCAAGTACAAAACTTTCAACAACCTCATCGTTGTCGTGGCCTTGAAGTAAATGCTTATAACTCCTCCACAACGTCCGATCATTTCCTGCGGACTCAATCATTGATAACAAACTTGATGGGTGGACTGAACATGCCACTCCTCCGTGTAGTGAGTTTACTTTCTTACTGGTTGGCGATGTAAATGATATAGATAACGATGATGCGAGGATTGCAGATATGAGTGGCCTCGAGACTGGCTCTTTTGAGCCACTCCTTCTTCCAGTAGTGTTGCTCTCTCCACTATCCATGTCGAGATCTCTCAAGTTGCGCTGTAGATCTATCTTAATCTTTTCGGTCATCTCAAGAGTCTTTTTGGAAAGGAAATTCTTATCCAACCAGCTATACATCTCTCCTCTACCACCAGAAGAACTCATGTGGTTGTACTCTTTCAATACCTTTGCAAATAGGAGATGATCAGAGAGTAGGCCTTGTCCATAAAGCTTTCTAGCTCGATCTGCCTCTTTTTCTTTGCCAAATGGTAAGGTAAATGGAGACTTGAAGGACAACGTAGAGCAAGCAGCTATGAGAGTATCCATTAGGCTTCCGTTACTTTCGTCATCATCCAGATACTTTGTAAATAGAGACCCTAGCAATAGCATCTTTCCTAGACAAGGATGTAGTGGCATTTGGCTCAATTGCCATCCCAAAGATGTCATAATCTCATCCTTTGATTCAAAGGCTCCGAGTTCAGTCAGAAGAGAAACAGCATTCTCAACCGCAAGTTGATGAGGTGGATCAATTGCCTTCTGTAATATCTCTTCAACTGGCAAATGACCAGGTAGTCTCAATGATCTTGCTTGAAGACAGAGCTCTTCCACGGGTGTCCTGAGCATTTCTGGTGCTTCGTGATCACGCATCTCATGTAAAAACTCGTACTCGGAATATAATTTGTAGAGCTTGCCTGGTCTACAACGACCGGCCCTGCCTCGCCTTTGTTGAACATTGGAGCGACTAATTTGCATTGTCTCTAATGCAGCGATGTTGGTATGAGCTGAGTATGTTGTACCTTTGGTCAGTCCTGGATCGATCACGTACACCACATCCTCGACAGTAACCTGAGAGAGTACATGAATCAAGGGAATGTGAGTATATCAAATCACAAGATGTATACAGACCATACAGTATCAACTTGTACTTACACTGGTCTCGGCGAGGTTTGTCGACACTATAATCTTTCGTCTACCGGAATGAGGAGTCTCAGAGTCAAAGATCCTCATTTGCTCTTTTTGTGGCACCATCGAATGTAATGGCAATATGTTCCAAGATCGTTTCTTCCTCCAATCTTGATGTCTGCGGCATTCTTTCAACTTTGATTCTAAAGCCTTGATGGTCGAGCTGATCTCGCTCCAACCAGGGACAAAGATAAGTATGGCGCCTAGTTCGCCATTTGTATTGACTGTGGCTTCTATTATTTCAATATGCTCTACCACTTGGCATATAAGATCCACATCTAGCTCAAAAGGTCGTTGTAGGACATTCGATAGAGATTTCCAGTCAGTTGTGTTATTCGACTTTAATTCAAGTTCTTGATATCTATCCATGACAGCCCGCGGAGATGATGCCCAAGGGTTTCTCGGCTCAGGCATCAATCCGTTCTTTCCTGCTCGTCCTTTAGACGCTGGTGGTGGTCTTATAACAATTGATGGTATCTCGTCAAAGAGATCTTCAATGAAGTACTCTTCAATAGGATAGTTTGTTTTGCCTTCCAATTGCAAAAAGGATACAGAAAATGGGCTAGTGCCGGTAGATTCATTACCCTCTTTGTCAACAAGTTGATCACTATTTCTTGCTGCCATATTGTTGAACTTTATGGAAGAGTTAGGGTCGAAGTACTTGATAAAGTTCGATGCGTTGATGGTAGCACTCATGAGAACCAACTTAAGTGGTTCCCCTGACCCTTTCCTTTCCAACACCAAAACTTTTAGAATGAGTAACACAAAATCATTATGAACTGAACGTTCATGAACCTCGTCAATAATGACGCATGACACTCCTTCGAGCTTTGGGTTGCTCACGAGGAATCTTAACAAGATACCAGTTGTGCAGTATAAAAGCTCAGTTGTATCTGATGCCTTATGCTCGAACCGTATTTGATAGCCAACTCTATTGCCAATCTTCTCGTTTCGTTCATAGCAAACTCTTTCAGCCACACTTGTAGCCGAGATTCGTCGTGGTTGTGTGCATAGAATCCTTCCACTGCCAAAGCTACTATTATCCACCTGACTACTACATAATTGATCCATTAATATTTGAGGCAGCTGTGTAGTCTTACCGCAACTAATATAAGACATAGCGGTTAGATAAGAGCTCGCAATAGAAACAGAACACGTCTATCAAACATAAGAACTTACCCTGTCGCTCCACATAGCACGACAACATCATTTTCAAAGACTCTATTGCAAAAGTCATCGCCAGCTTGAAACGCAGGTAGTCTCTTCCTCAAGGTATTCTTTCTTTCCTCACGGATAGGATCAACATTATCACTACTACTGCTTCTTCTTCCTTTCTTCCAGTTGTTATTAAAACTATCTGATGGGAGATTATCTTCGTCAAATATAGCATCCCTCTTTTTATGAGCTCCAAGACTATGATTTGCCCTTTTAACCACCTGGATCAAACTTTCAAGGACTTTGTTATTACAATACTTGATTGGCTTGGCGTATTCGATAACAGAAGTATCTCCCGAGTCCATGAAATGTACTGATTCATCGTCCCTTACTTCTATTCTTAGTTTCTTGCCTCTTATCTTTTGATTCGGTCCTCGGCCCTGAAGGTCGAAGAACTTGTTCACTTGTTCTATATGTGCCTCTAACTTTCTTTCACTACAATTGTTAACTCCCAATGAGCAGCACTCTTCCCATAAATCTCCTTCACTTGCCTTTACTGATTGCAGTAGATCACGAACCTTAAACCATCCTCGCTTGCCATCAAATGAATCAAGTGTTGAGTCTAACACAAGTTTGTTACTATTGTCCGGAGCATTCTCTTCTGCAATAGTACTGTCTGTTTCTTGTAGTCTTGCAATGGCAGCTGCCTCGTCCACATCTATATCAGCACTCATCATATCTACACTTTCATCAGTAGATGATAACTTAGTACCTAATGGTTTCATATCCATCGCCATAGTTTGCTTTGCATTACTAATTAGATCAACATCACAATAATGTTCAAAGTAGAAACACCACATCTTCTTCCACAATGTCATGGCCGGGTCATTACTACCAAATTTAATAAGTTTAAATGTACTTGACCCTTTGGCAAAACCAATCTGCATCTGTTTTGCATATTGTTTATATGTATTCTTAGTTTCCGAGTCTGTACATCTGATTTCTTGTTTTGTTAGTGATGTATCATCTATGAAGGATTGGATTGTATCTCGTACTTCTTGCTGGAAGATGCGCGTTTCATAATTTATGGAGGGTTGCAACTTCTATTAGAACAAGTCGTCTATACTTATTTATGAAGCACACTATGAAACAATACTAACGCGGACTTACCTGAACTGCTGGATCAGTTGACGGCCGAATGTGCTTCTTCCAGTCATACCCTCCACCTCTACCACCGCCAGAACGTCCTCCATTTCTACCTCTCCCACCATTTCCTCTACCACCCCGACCATAACGACCTCCCATATTTAGAGTAGTTGATGTATGAATATATAAACGCCTTGTACCGTATAATATGCAATTGTTGTTTATGGAATGATTATGATGATGTATAAATAAAGTTGGTTGGATGATAAGTCTTCTAATTTGCATCAACTGAACTATCTTTGGTATTGCAACTTTGCAGGTAGATATCAAAACACAAACATATATCAAACAGCAATATGTAAGAGCATACAAAACAGTATATCTAGCCGCGGGAGAGTCTATTATCGTAGTACGTATTAATTATGTATACGTACTACTTAGATAACAAGTTAATTACCGTCTATCAATTGGCTGTGATTCGGTGACAGTAATAATGTCCCCGGGCATACTAAATCTGCCCTTATAGTGAAGGATTCAGGATTCGTCAAATGTTGTGAAAAGTGAAAGGACCGACCCCCCTCAATGGTTTGATAAAACAGTTAAGTGGGCGGCAGTGTATCTCCTTTCTACAGGCAGTATTTGGTTGCTTCTTTAATTCTATTTCAAAGCGATGCCACAACATGTGTGGGTTGGCAGGAGTGATTATATAAGAGCCCAATGTCAAGAGAGATTACGCAAAGTTGAGGCAAATGATATATCATTTAAGAGTCTACTTATTGGTATTGAAGGATATACCGACGATGACTATTCAAGATTAGGCAGGGCTATCGGAAGAAATACTCATCTATCATCATTACAAGTCTATCCAGCTGATATTTTATTGACAACTACTAATATCCAATTCTTTGATGGTCTAAGACAAAATGCTTCCATCGATAAGCTGTTTTTTCATTGCCATGGCCGCGATATTGGTGAGATTAGCTATGCAATATTGAATGTCTATGAGGAAAAGAGCAATCTAGCTGACCTTCATATTGACAGCACTAATTTACAAGATGTAGTACCATTATGCACAATGATGAGACACTGCACAAATCTTCTAAAGATCAAGTTGTCTGAATGTAGCATAACTGACGAACAACTAAAATCAATAGTTGAAGCAACCAGAGGGCATAATTTATTGAGCCTTCATTTGCCTAGAAACAGAATTGGAAATGTCGGATGTGAAACAATTGCTACATTACTCAGAGATAACAATTGCAATTTACAAAGTTTGTCGCTATCACACAATCCTCTCTCCAATGATGGTGTAATTGCTATAACTAGCAGTTTAGCAAATAATACAAAGTTGGAGGAACTCTACATTGAAAACACTGCAAATGATGCAAAGGTGGTAAAAGATGCCGTTTCAGAACTATTATGTAATACATCAAGTATTAATGATACATATCATTCCAACCATACACACTGCACACAGTTTTAGCTCCCCTCGGAATAAAAGTCCATTATTTATTATTACTGAATAAGAATACAAACAAAAGACTTGTTACTATCAAAAAGATATTGCAATACCATCCAAACATTGATATGACCCCACTATTCAAATTGGATATAGAAGAAGGTGAACAGAACCTAAAAGCTTTGCCTTATGTCATTACTTTGTTTGAGAATGCTATGTCTATTCCTGTTTTGCAACGGGAGAGATTAAATGTGCATCAAATCAAGCGAATTAAATTGTCTACTATGTTCCAATTTGCTCGTGCTATGCCAATATTGTTTGCGCCTACTGATCATAGTAAAAGGGTTGACAAAAGCAGAAGATAGATGATGAGCGTGATGTGTTCTTTTAATCTCAATTGTCTTTAAACTTAGACTTCACAGATTAATTACATATATAACATATAAGGCCCTTCTCTCTACACCACAATATAAAGGCCGCTATTCTCTATCTCTCTCATTACAACTCCCATCTATCCTTTCCCTTTGAAGAAGGAAATGCTTTATTCTTTGCCATTAGTGGTAAGGTTGTATCTGCCGCTGACATTTGATTGGACATATGTCCATGCTTTTCGTCAACAACAGCCTTTGACGCTAAGATTCTGTCTATTATCGATTGAAAGCCGGAAGATAGTGCAAACGCATCTTCCTTGTTCATACACCTGAACATGATATCCCTCTTTGAGCCATTACCATCATTTGTATGCAATACCAATGTAGTACTGTTCTTAAACTTGCCCTTCTTTTGCTTCCAGCTCAAGGAGTGCTTATCATTCGTTACTGATATGCGCTGAATATCATTGAACAGTAGACCTCCTTTACCATTTACAATTGATGACATGGTAGCTTTACTTGTATCAAACTTCTTCAACCAAAGCAATCCCTTGGGACAGGAGTGGAAGCCATTAAACCTTACATCATCTGACTTTTTGAATTGCATGATTTCCTTGGATGTTATGGTTAGAACTCGAGGCTGCCACTGATTCCCCCTGTTTAGTTTGAGCACTTCAATCCCCTCATTGCCCAGCCTTACTAAGACTTTTGCCATTGCCTCACACCGTAACTTTGCATCTTCAGGAGAAAGTACCGTCGGGTATACAACAGGGTCCTTATCTTTAGCTCCCTTCTCGACGATATCACCCTCAGGAAGCGGCGTGGAAAGTGCTGCATAAGCATAAAGTAACAGTTTCTCATGTGCTTTTGATCGTTCTTCTTCTGCAGTTGAGGCTTCTGCCTGCTTGGCCAAGTCAACAATTGATACTTCCTGATTTTGAAGATCTGTTTCTGGTGATACTTTAGTCTCCTCGTTGAAGACATCAATTGCTAATTCTTCACTGTTTGGTGTAGTATCGCCTTTATTGTCATTATTATCAGAAGCAGATGATGGTGAGACACGATCAGATCCAGAAGACTCTATATTGCCACTGTTACTGCTCGTGGTTGGTGAGAACTGATTAGAAGTAGGGGATGCATTCTCGTCATAAGGAGCCATGTTTGTGGCATCTAGATTATTAAGGGAAGATGAAGAAGTAAATTGTTGAGTATGTGATGAAGATACGATACAAAACAAACGAAATAATCTTTCTTACCTTGATTCATTGCACAAAAGGCAAATGAAGACGCTGCAAAGGTGCCACAACCAAGCTGAGATAGAAGTGCAGATACCGTACTTTTGTGATTGGTTTCTCCTAGAGTTGAAGACGAGTTACTTGGATAGGAAGTAACGCCATCATAATCTTCCGTCGATACTCCTCTACTAGCACTCATTACTGATACTCCTCGACTGAAAGACTTTGAATAATCCTGCTTAGATTGTGACATGTCCTCGATTTTAGGGTTCATCATGTCAATATCATCTTCTTCGTAGTCATTTGCTTCATCCTGAGATGAATAATCATCAGCCGACTTGATGGCGGATAGCTTCTCTACTTCGCCTCCATCATCAAGGGCGTCGTTCTTCTTCTTATTGGACGACTTCCTGGAGAATTCGTAATCAATCACCGACGAAGTAATATCACTATTGGCAGGAGAGGTCTCGCTATTCTTCAAGTCAATAATACCATAATCTGCATCAGGCATGAAAAGCACTTCATTTGGCTCTTTCTTAACTACTGCTGGAGATGATTCCTTCTTCTTGTCGTCAATCTTACTAGTAGCAATACTCTTTTCAATTTTACAATCTTCAACTTTATTAGCCGTGAGAGTCATCCTTGACTGCCGACCAGAAAGACCGAGTACGGCACTATCAGCAACTGTAGATGCTCCATCAAATAATGATTTCATAGCAGCAGTATTGGACTCTTGAATACGGCTGTTACTAAGTTGACGGCTGTGTTTTGCAGAAACGCCACTAAGTTGACGGCTGTGACTCGCTGAAACGCCAGCAAAGATATCTTCAGTTTCGGTACTGTTAACAGGAAGTGTTTGTGATGCAACTCGAGTGTGCTGTTTAGTAGCCTGTTTGGGAAGTGAAGTACAATCATCTACAGATAATCCACTAAAAATACTATCTTCGCCTGTACTATCAGCTGGAGATAACGGCTCGTGTTTCTTCTGTCGACTCTTGCTGCTACTCTCTGACTTTGATCTACGATGTTCAGAGTTGGACATAACTTGAGGAGTCTCCTCGACATCGACAGAGAGCTTTGGTGATGATACAACAGATACCTCGGGTGAACTGGTTTCATCAGAAGGTTCACTGTCGGCCACACGCTTTGAGAGAGCATCTTGTACAGCAGAATTGATATCCTGGTGCTGAGTGGAGGCATAACGGCTTTGCCACCAACTTTCGAGACTCTCTGTTCCAGCAGGTGAGTCTGGAACAGGAGCCTTTGACGATGATGATACGGGCACTGGTGGCTGTGTAGTATACTTGATTTGACTGCCACTGTTCAGAGATTGGAATGAAATACTTTTCGAATCGTCAGAAGGCTTGCTCTGACTTTCAGTGGTGCTCTTGTCTAATGGGAATACATCATCTTTGACCATGTCTACGTCACCTTCTTCTTCTTCGTTGTCTTCGTCTTCTCCAAACATGGATTGGGGATCAAATTCGGTGGCAGACGCCTGAGTATCACTATCGTTGCTCCTGTTCATTTCGATATCATCATCCACAGATTCATCTTCTTCCTCGTCATCATCATCTGACGACTCAACTGATAAAGCAGTTCCAAATCCTTCATAGACTGCACTACCACACTCTGATTGATCAGCTCCGCTCTGCTTTCTTTTACTAGCAATAACCTCATTAGCTGTGCCGTCATCTTCTCGGACGTCGGAATTCTTGACTTCTGCTACCGGAGTATCATCCCGTCTCTCTTCTTCCTTGACATCAAAGTCAGCTGATGGGGCATCCCATATCAAGTTCTCGTCCTTCTGTTCTTTTACTGTGTCCTCTGTGGTTGATATCTTTTGTACGCCATTAGACTCAGAAAAGTCTGCCTTCCACTTATCACCGCCACCGCCAAAGCCACTAGACTTTTGTGTCCCCCATGACATTGGTGAGAAGGCACCATCAAGGTCTGCTGGCCAATCACTTGTGGTAAAGTTATCAAATACATTTGTCTTGACAAAGGGATCATCGCTATTGATTGCTCCAAAGCCATCATCTTGATCTTTCTTGTTTGACTTGAAGGGATCATTTGTGATAGACGTAAAGCCATCATCTTGACGTTCCTCATCCTTTACAGTACTACCTTGAATGAGTGCCTTAACGGTATCACTATTCTTAAAGGCATTAATAACCTGTGATGATGAAGAAGCCTTATCGAACATATCCTCATCGATATCTTGAAAGGCATCAGGGAATGAATCAACCTTTTCAATATCTCCTTCGGAAGGTTTCTCGTCATCCTTAATGGCGCTGTTGTCCTTACTACTGTCCTTACTATTTGATCTATGGCATAACTTACTCTCCTCAAACGTTAATAAACTCACACCATCACCTACTGATGTTGAATCTTCATCATCATTCTTCTGATCAACTACTTCCTTACTTTCTCCTTCTTCTTCGGGCTTGTCAAAGTCGACTGTACCATTGTGAGCAATCTCCTCTTCTTCGGCCTCGTTATCTTCTTCACTACTCGTTTCTGAAACTGATGTGGTCATGTCTCCCTCCTGTAACAATGGTGGATCATCGGCCACAATATCATCCTCAGCCAACTCTTCACGATGAGCTGCAGTAGTTGTATCAATATCACCAAGTTCAGTATAAGAACTATCATCCGATGATTTAGAGTATGAGGGTACAATTGACGTATTGTTATACTCTTCATCCTCATTCTCCATATCTTTTTCTGATTTAGTGGTATCATTATTAAGATATAATTCCAATCTCATTTTACGCTTTGCCATTTTTACTACCAATTCTTCATCCATACTAAGCTGTTGCTTATTCTTGTTGTCATCTTCTTTCATTGCAATCTTCTTTTCAATATCATGCACATTATTAAATTGTTTCTTCATTTTACTTGCTAGTTCATTGTCTAACCTTGAAGGAGTAGTACTGGTACTCATTTTAGATTCTTCACCTTGAGATAAAGCATCATTATCAGCCATGGCTGAACGCATTTGGATATATAACTCACGTTGTGTCTTATAATCTGATGCCTGTTGTTGCTGAGGAGGTGATGATGATGACATCTTGTAATCAGAAGATGTATGCGATTCCACAGATGATTCAGGAGAAGATAGATATGCCTCAACTGGTGCTGGAGTTTGCTTTGTCACTGCTACTGGAGTTGTTTGTACAACTGGAGACACTTCTTGAACAATACTTGGCTTACTACTCTTAATTGGTTTAGGTGATGGTGAATTAACAGCAGCCTTCATTCGTAGAAAACGTTCACGTTGTGATTTCATTGCTGCTACTGAATTGGCTCTGTTGGCACTATTACCACTGCTGCTTTGAATGTCTGACTTAACCGGAGATTGATACCCAGCTGTTGATGAGTTATTAGCTACACGGTTTAATATCTGTGCTCTAGAAGATACTGACGTAGTAGTAGTTGTTGCCTTTTTGTTGTTTGGAGTAGTTGTTAACTCCTTCTCCTCATTCTGAATAGACTGTTTTGATGGAGCAGGTGATCGTGAACGAGCCAAGTGACGACGTGCTAACATTTGATTCGATCTACTCCTTGATATACTGCTTGTTCTACCCCTACCTTCAACATTAACGCCACTACTACTATTGTTGTTATTATTATTAGCTCTACCCCTCCCGGTAATGGTATTATTATCGACTACACTGTCAACTACGCCTTCAGATGGTGTCATAGAAGTGCTAGCACTCAATGTAGACTTACTTGGCGATTTATTATTATTAGTAGTAGCAGAAACCAAACGAGAGGCTGCCAACTTTTTCTTAGCCGATGACATTGCCAATGCCTTTTGTTTAGCTGATACTCTAGGTGGTGGTGTAGTGACTGTTGCAGATGTTGATGTATTACCATTAATACTAGTAGAGATAGAAGGTTTGACTGGTGTTGTTTGTGGCGTGGTGGTAGTAGTTGCAATAGGAAGAGAGGCCTTTGTTGATGATGATTGCAATACAGTCTTATTCTTTGTCACTGAGGTATCCTTACTAGACTGCTCCCTATCTGCAATATAATTCGATGAATCTCTATTCTCACTATTCTCTTCTTTATTACCAATATCATCTCTACCTTCTACGGTATTAGGAGGAGGGGAAGTAGTATTGATACCACCACTATTAGAGGTTGTATTGTTGTTGGTTTGTTGTTGTTGCTGCTGTTGTAATTTGTTTATATTTTTATATCGAGCTACCATTTTAGCCCGTTTGGCTCTATCTCGCTGAGTTAGTTGAGCCATGATTGTATTGTTTGTTTAGTATGCTTGATGTAGTATTACTTCATGGTCTGCTTTACCATTGCAATGAGGTAGGAGGTCGGCGGTAAATGTAAATGGGGTGTTTGACTTTTGACTGAGTGAGAAAAATGGAGGAGGTATCTTTTTGTTGAAATGCCGCGAGTTCAGCTCGTATCAAGTTGGAGCAAGTAGGTAATCATAGATGTGTCCTAGCCTTGCCACTGGCCGTATGTAGATTCAGCAAAACTACACAATGATAAGAAACCTAGCAAAATTGCTATCATGAAGAGATGCCACCGACTTGAACAAAGTTTATTGGTACTATTCTTGTTAGTTGTAAACATATGTTTTATCTTCACTACTAATGACACCCATCAGAGTGACTTACAGCTTAGTCTAGATGTAGTTGATAATAATTATGATGATGGTATCATCACTGTAGCGACTGAACCAGTTATGAAGGACGACACCAAACACAAAAGAAGTAGGTATCCCAACTTATGTAGCAAACCTCGTCAAATGAAACAACGAACGATTCCTCCCCTCATTAATACTGATAATAATAGATCAACACAAATCCTACAAGTATTTACATTGATAAGACATGGCTCTCGTGCACCTGATACACCAAACATGAAATGCTGGGGGAACTCAACAACATCATTTAGTGAGTATCTTTCCTGTCAAAGATTCAATGTAGAAAAACTACCATCACTTCAAGATACAGCATCAAATATGGTATACAATAAAAAATATGTAACACTTGCAACTGTTACTCACACCTCTCACAATAAGAAACATCAATGGTCGTGTAAATCTGGCCTACTCTTTGATTACTCATACAATGAATTGAAATCCATAGGAATACACATGCAAGATGCCTACATTACAACCAACGAAGGGAATCTTAAATTATTTGATAGCACGAAATATAAAGATCGTCCATACAACAATAGTACACTCTTCTTTTTAACAGGGTTTGGATATATGAGTTTATCTCTTCAAATGATACTTTATGGGATGTTTGATATTGCAAGAAGTACTGTTGTTGATGTAATTGTTCACTCGATGGATAAGAAGAATGATTATGATGTAAAGAGAGTACTCGAAAGAGCTGCTCATGGGAAGTCAAAGAAAATCCAATCAAAACTGCGAGAAAGAGCAATACGTGAAAGATATATGAAATCGAATCCATCTTTGAAGAAACAATTACAGCCGTTTGAACGTCTTAATGCTCTTCAGAAGAGAGATTGTCTTCTCACTACTATTTGTAACGATGGAAAGTTACCCACCGGTCTGGATGACTATATAAATGATCAAGATGACTCCCTCTTTGGAAAAATGGTCCGCCACTCGACATGGGAATATGAACACAAATATGTGTATAATGATGCAGCATATGCAAAATGGAAGGTGAGACCAATTGTAGAACAGATGGTTGAGGGATTAGCTACTGATGCTACCGAGGATCTCGTCGAGGGTGGCAAACCTCGACTGTCTATTTACTTGTCTGGAGCAGAATATATTGCCTCATTTCTTGCTGTTTTGTGTGGGACTATTATTGACTCCATGGGTATACCTCAATCAAGTCAGTTATTGATAGAGCATCATTATATTCATGACAATCAGAGACATGCCTTCCGACTCTTGTGGAATGGAAAAGTTATAACTGACCGTGTAGCTGGGTGTGAATTATCATCAGATCTTTGTGATTTGGATGTATTATTTCATCATTTCGAGCGAACAGAAACTATACCTAAAAGTAATACATAGAAGGGTTATGTACTATACCAAGGACACCACATATCGTACCTTAGATCTTTATTAGATTGATCATGACATTACTTTAGCTGTACGAGTCTCACTCTAGAGATTATGCCGCCATATAGAAGTAACATCATATATCCAATCACTTTGTCATTTGTCATTATATTTTTATAAGGATACCAGGCTGAGATTGGGGTAGTCTACTCACATGCTTGGCGGCTAATCTTACTCCTTCCCTACCACCCTATAACTACTATAGCATCATTATTCCATCCATCGAACCACTATTACGTATGTATATGGTACCATACTTCCTCTTCAAGAGAAGTACTATATGTTGGATAGAAGAGTTATACATACAAAGGTTACCTCAAGGATACCACTCGTATCTTTAGATCTTTATTTGTAGAGTATTGCAGTCCTACCATTGATCTTTCATTGCGAGGTATTCGAGCTTGCTTTGAGAGGATGAATAAAAGTACTGCTGCCTCAAACTCAAAATGGTGGAATCATCTTCTTCTATAAAGATTGTTTCGCTTATAGAAGATCTACTCGTTGGTCTTCGTCAGGGCGGTATCGGCTTGTACAACCGCTTGCTACCGTTTCATTCCACTTTTCTTGGTGGCGAAGCAACCAGGCAGCTGACGAGGAGGAGTGTATAGAATGGAATAGTAGTATTGAAATGAATAATAACAACTACTAAGTTTAGAAATTGAATGACAGAAACTACAAGCCTCAGCCAAACATATCCTCAACTAACCGAATGTTGTTATATAAATGAATCGACTTCCATTCATTTATTCATCCTTCATTCTAAGCAAATTCATTCGGATTCTTAGATCATATCTCCCTTATCGCCTCCTTTTGTCTTCATGATTTTCTTGATGTTGCTCTTGCCCCTTCGACCAGTTCTAGCGTTAGTATTCTTTTGACTGGTAGAGCAGGGCTTAGCAGTAGACCTCTTGCCATTCACGAATTTACCTACATAATTGTACACATTCTTTTCCTCGCCTTTCAATTTCTTTATGTCGATATCTGATATCAACCCCTCTTCTACCAAACGTTTCTTCAATGTCCCAGATGGTAGCTTGTTGTTCTTGCTTGCATCCTTCTTCTTTTTTTAATCAAGGCCGATCTCGGTAGCCTTGTGTTCAGGGCCATACACCTGATTGCGTTTCGATTCACTCATGTTGCTTTAGTAGAGAGGGGGGAGGAGAGGGAGAGAGAGTAAAGAAGTGTGTTTTAGTCGTTATTTAGTGTGTCATTGCCGGTACAGCATTTTATATTCTTACCTTGTGTTGTGTGTAATAGCTTCACAATGACGACTTGACAATGACGAAGAGTTGAGGTTGTGTTGAGATGGAGAGTGTGTGGAGAGAGAAGAGTGAAGAGACAGACTACTCGTGCATACCTAGCTAGTTACGTACGTACATAGATACTTATTATTCAAACAGTCTTTTATCATTAATATTCAAACTCCACTGAAATATATGGTAGCCATGCATGTCCACTCAACTTCACATCTTACTACCAACTAACACATACAACATAACACTTTATTAAATCACCTCTATTTCGGTTTCCTGTAGTTCACATACTTGAACACCTCCAACTTCAAATAACGACCCTGTTTAGCCGCCCTCAGTTTCACCATCAACTTACCTACTGGTTCACCAATGCCTTCAACGTTCTCACCATTGATACTCTTGATTTCCATACCCTCCTCAACGCCTTCCCTCTCTGCCACACCCCCAGCTGCAACTTCAATAATAAATGGATTCTCTTCGATTAGGATTGTAGGCCTGAAACCAAAAGATTCAGTGACTGATTTTAATTCAAGCTCAATTTCACGTGTTTCATTGCACTTCTTGTTATAAACCGCCTTAATCTTCTCTAATAACTCCTCATCGTTATACTTTTGGGAGAGACTGTTGTAGTACTTTTTAGTCTCCGCAGTATCACTACCAACTGTGTCAGCTGTAAAATAACCATCAAGGGAGTCAAGGTCAGATATGTATTTATTGTTGATTATACAGTCGGTGGTATGCTTGTTTGTACATTGGGTATGCAATGATGCTGTCAGACATCTGAAGCCATTTCCTTCAAATGTATAGTGATTCAAACGAGTATCTTGTAACTTTTTCAATAATTCACTGCCATACTCTTTCTTCAAAAACTTGAAGTCATCATTATCATTTTCATCTTCAAAGTCCAAGTCCTCATCAAGAGACTTCATTTCAGAGATGAGCTGTCCCCCCAAATGCTCTCGCTCGATTACTACTGCCATGTGAACCAACTTGGCAGTCATACATATACCCGTTGACGTGTGAGCACAAACCTGTCCCCAATTGTCGTAATACTCACCTACTTCCTTAATCACATTACCATTCTTATCCTTATATGTTGTCTTTGCTTTAGGCATTTTGGTCTTGTCGAAGATTCCCTTACCAAGCTCTTTCATTAATGTTCCCCAGCCAACACAAAGTTGGCGTACTGTTGGTTGAAAGAAATCTCGAATCACCAAATTATTCGCCAGTTGGATGACAACTTGATACTGATCAATAAATTCCAATACACATTGGGGTGGATTCAATTTAGAAACAAGCTTATCTGCATTCCCTGAATAACTCATCTTGCACCACTGACTAACCCCATAGTCGTTCACATCACCCTGTTGTCCACCATGCACCAAGTTGGTGCTGCTCAACTTGTAAAATGAAAGGTATTTCATAGTCTCTCCTTCGGCCAGGCCTTGACGAAGGGTCTTGTTGATAGCTCCCTCAATCATAGCACCAACAACTGATTCTTGAAGCAAGATTTGGTCTTTATATGATGAACCAGATGTATACCCTCCCTGTCCAACCTGAATCCGGTCTGTGACACCAAAACGTTCCAAGATTTCGGGATATCCCTGTTTCATTCTCCTCAGGAAATCTCCTGACTCCCCTACATACCAAACACAATGATACTCGTCGTTTTCCTTACCCTCCATATCACTTAAGACTTGTTTAGCTATTCCCTTGTCACGAGATGTAGCACCAGAATCTTTTAGAATGACGTTGCATGTAACAACATGCTCGTGCTTTAGCCTACAACTGACCTTCAAGTACCCGACCCACTTATTGAACTGTGTTGATGACATGATTGATATGATTAGATACTTATAAAATGAACGGTATGCATAGCAATACAAACTTACCTGATTTTTTGTGCCATCTAAATCACCATCTTCAATAGACCAATTATTAGCAGGGAGATTCCGTTTGAGCTCATCCAACTGATCACGAGTACAGTTTCTAATATCAAATCCAGGTGCATTAATCCAATCAATAACCGCTTGAGGGATACCGGATTGTGCAAACTTCAATACCTCAACAGTTGGAGTGCCATCATCATTGGAACTATTGTTAATATTCTCCATCGCATTGTCAAACCCTTTCCAATGAGTGCTGGTGGCTGTACCATCATGTGCCTTATTGTAACATTCGCCCATGAACTCGACATTATTATTAACTTCGACATCTGTTTTGGTACCAATTCCATCAGGAGGAGCATAAGATGGAAGGTCTTGCTTAACAACTTGATCATGAGTATGTGCATTTAGTAAGTCGTCCTCATCCATCATCTCAACAAACTCAGATAATGAAAGTACTTCATCGATCTCTGACGGCCAGATTTGACGCTCAAACAATACCTCTCTCATTGAAGAAACATATCGGATAGCCTGGGGGTCACTGTTTATTTCAGCTCGATGTTTCATAGTTAATTCACTTTGGTTGTTGGATAAATCAATGTAATCCTCATCAGAGACTTGGACATTGATTTTAGTAACAATCAATTCTTCTTCTTTGGCATTATGATTTTCAACGGCTGATTTGGCAAATCTGATAATACTTTTTGGACTGTAAGTAAATGATACATATTTACCTTTTCGAATGCTCATGACGTGTTCATATACTGTACCTTCAGAACCAGGATCTAGTGGTTTAATACCATTTTTTTCGATATATTGGATTGATGCCTCGACTGTTTTATTATTCCCAGTATCTTTTTCATTACACAGACGGTATAATTCAATGGTTGGTTGAGGTTGTTTCTTCTTATGTTCTGGAGATGGGTGCTCAGCTTGTTGTGTACTTTTATGTTCACCACTACGTTTTTTACCTTTATTATCACTAATTGTTAATGCATTAACTTGTCCGGTATCGAGTGCATTACTTAGCTGATTATTGTTGATATTACCACTAGATGCAGCAAATGCCAAGTTAGATGGGCCTTTTACAGATGTTACTAATACAGCTAAACATAATTGATGAAATTTCATGACAGTGTGCTGTTGTGGTTGTTAGTTGTTAGTTAGTATAAAGAGCTGTTTTGGTGTGTATACACTTTCAAATAATACGATAATAAGATGTGCACAAAATCTTAATAATTTAAATCTTTTTCTTGCTACTTTGTGTTGCAATGTATCTATAGAATAACGAGCGTTCGTATAATTTCATATACTTCGTCTACTTCCTAACGATAATAATGATATGATATCGGAGTGAATATACGGCGAGACGACTTGCGCAACTCTCTATATACTATTTGCAAATTATCTGACTTATCATTTATCATGTTGGCTATTTAATAGTTCCACACGTAGGCATTTCAATTAAATCTAATAACCAAACAATCTTTTGCCATACCTACTCCTAGCAACAGTAACTACAATAATAGTCCCCGCACAGGTGAATAGTATTCACATTTGGCGTAACAATTGGGTATATGATATGTTCAATGTCAATAGATCACGGAATGAATGGAGTTGTTAGTGATGCACCGATGGAGGAAAGTAGTAGTGCTACTAACAAAACAACCAAATCATCATCAACATCATTATTCGATCAAATGCATTATCATTTATTCCAAATAGCAAATAAGCCCGTTCTAACAACAAATGGAAGAAGACGATATAAACTTGGTGATGTCCCCGCCACAGGGGGAGGATTAGATAATTCCGATAGAGAACTACTTGCAAAGTTATATTATAATGCATCAAATGTATTTGAATTTGGATTAGGAGAAAGTACACACATTGCGGCTTATGTGGGTGTGACAAGATATAGTGGTGTTGATACGGATGCAACGTGGGTGGGGCAAGCTAGAGAAGATGCAAAGGAGATGAATCATTTCAAATTCAGTTTTGCCGACATTGGTTCAACACGAATATTTGGCAATCCTGACGATGAGTCTCTACAAAAGATACCTTATGCTTTGCAAAGCGCGCCATTGAACAATGAAATGGAAGCATATGATGTATACCTTGTAGATGGTAGATATAGAGTAGCTTGTGCATGTGCATGCTTTTTACATGCCTGGGATAGAGGGGGGAAAAAGGAAAGAATTAGAGTTGGTGTACACGATTGGAGTCGAGGGAAGATAGGAGTAGGCAATGTGAGTATAGACTGGGGATGGGGATACTGGAGCTTGTTGGAGATAGCAGATGTAGAATATCAATCAAAAGAGTTGGCTATACTAAAGTTGAAATCAAACACAACTAAACAAGATATCTTGACAATGTGGAAGAAACATATGTGGGATAGGAGATGATAATCATTCTTTAGATAACATGCACTTTATTTGGGTTTCTGACTACTTCGACTTGATTGCGTGAGCAACTTTGTGCATATGAGCTGGTCGGCTACCACAGCATCCGCCTATAATTTGTGCTCCCGCCTTTACCCATTCCAATGTGAACTTTGTATATGCATCAGGAGTTAGATAGCCTTCCTCGTCATAATCTGAATCTATCTTTGTCTTCGTCTCTTCTATAGTATCGCCTTTACCATCATCATTATCATCCAATGAGTTTATCCATTCAGATGTGGTGGTCTGGAAGCAATTGCCATATGCACTAACCTTGATACCAGTCCCCGCTGTTATCTTCACAAGAATAGGTATAGCAGTAGATATTGCAGACGGCGTTGAACAATTGATGCCAATCGCGTCTAGTGGTAGATTTAGTTTGCTTGCTTCTTGAATGATTGATTTGCAAACATCCTCTAGTATCTCATCTGATCGAAGTTTAGTTGGTTTATCATCATGTATTGTAAAAGATATCCATATAGGTGGTATGCAAATTTGTTTGTTTTCTGTTTTCTTTTGTTGTATAGTGTATGATAACGAATGTAGAATGGCAACTGCTTCCTGTTCGTTATCTCTGCCAAAAGTATGCCAACTTTGCAATCAAGTAAAGTCGTTAGTATAATCGTATACTCCGATATAAGTATATCTAAATCTGGTGATACCTTGTTGGCAAAGTAGCATTCTGATAGAGGAGGTACACAACCAGCAATCTTCTTGTGGGCTCTTCCGTCTCTCCTATTATTATGAGCATTGTACTTTGTTATAGCCGATTTTGCCCTGTCAACTGCAGCTTGTATTAATTGCGAGGCTCTTTTATTAGCACTAACTTCATCGGTGGCGAGACCGCATTCTATCATCCGTTGTGGAACCTTGAAATGAACATAAGATAGAGTATAAGATATTATGAACATAAGATATGAAAATAAGATATGCATAAAATATGAGTACATATAAGATGTGAGCACAATTTTGAGACATATCACATGCACATAATAAAATAATCAATTGCATAAGCAAACATACAGAACAATATACTTACAGCAACAAAGCTATTGGTAGTAATGATGTCACAACCCGCTACAAGATAGTCTTCGTGAATTGATTCAACCACATCAACATAATTGTCATTGTCATTGTTGCAATTCTTCTTCTCATTGGCCAAAACTCCAGCTAAAAAGGTACCATCTGAAACTCCTCTAAGCTTCAGTTCATGACCCATACCGCCATCAAGGATGATTATATTATCCATATCCATGGTGCTGTGCTATTGTTACATCAAATGAGAGGCGGGCATTTATTATTTCACAAAATAGGATACCAAAGCATTTTTCCATTTCTGGGCTGAGGTGTAGTATTGGAGAGTATTGGAGAGTATTGGTAGGTGCTTTTGTGACGGACGGAAGTTTGATTAATGGATGGAGATGTTTAGAAAGCAAGGTAGTAACTTGAGTGAGTATACCTGTTTTTTAGTTGGCTTTATTTATATTTTTTTATTTATAATATAAGTGCTGCTGAAATGACGATACATTATGTGTTTGGTAAAGTTGGTTCGTATGGTTGTTGTTAGTTGTTGTTAAATGCTCTAACTTTCTCCTTTTTGATACCTTGTTGTTATGACTTATATAGAATAATATCAAGACAGTACTAGGCTTATATCATCGTGAGGGTGCTTTGAAACATAATTATCATCAAGACTACTCTACATCGATACAATATTGAACGCACAACAAAATGGAAGATTTAGTGGATAATGATGATCATATTATGAATGATGATGATTCAGTTGATGATTATAGTGACTTTTCTAAGGTGGTTCACTTGAGTGAAGAAGTGATGACTCTATTAAGGCAGAATGATCCTAGTCTTACTGCTCTGTCAATGAATACCTATGCATATAATACAGGCACTTTCACCTTTAATGCTTGTAATATTGATTGGGAACAAGATGGTAAATACATCTCCGAGAATACACATTTGAAGGCTTTGTATCTGTCTACATATTCGCATACGCCTAAAGCGGATAGAGCAAACATAAAAGCAATCTACAAAGCAATTTCCAACAACCGAACAATCAAATACCTATTTGTAGACCCGGATAGTTTCAATCACAATGATGTTATTGAAATTCTTTTACCTTTCTTTGAGAATAATAAATGTCTACGCAGGTTTGAAATAAACAATGCCATTTTAAACAACAGTGGTGCAAAGCTCCTTATATCTGCTCTATCGAAATGTTCTCTTCGTCAGTTCGAACTCACTTGCAGTGGTAGTGAAATAGATGACCAAGTGGCAAGAGATATCGTTGCCTCGTTGAATAGACACCACCCTAATCTGAGAGAACTCACGTTATGTCTAGAGAATAATGACATTAGTTGGTGTGTGGAGTTGGGATTGATGCTCAGAGACTCTTCATCAAAATTGGAAGTGCTAGATATATCAAGTAGCAAAATCAGTGACAAAGGTGCAGTTATTATTGGTGCTGCTTTGAGTCGGAATAAGACAATAAAGAAGCTGTCTCTGAATGAACTTGATGAATATTCGTCTGTCTCTTCTCTTGGTTTGGTTACTCTTGTATCAAGTGTGGGGGGCTGTTCTTCATTAGAAGAGATAGAAGTTAGTGACAGCAATTATATTGGTGATGAAGTAGCAGTTGTGTTGGCGAATACTGTTGTTGCAAAGACTCCATTGAAAGTGCTCAATCTAAGCTCAACGAATGTTAGTGATGTTGGGTTACTTTCCCTAGCACATGCTCTTGGCAGTAATACTACATTGAAGAGGTTGAAATTGAGCGATAACAGATCAGTCACTAGTAGTGGATGGAGAACCTTCTTCAATCTAACGAGGAATAATACATCTGCACTGGAGAATCTAAACCTTCGCAACAACAATATTGACGACGAGGGCGTGGTACAATAGTTGATACATTTGGAAGTTCATTGAAGAGTTTACGTCTCTCTGAGAACCGACTCGTAACTTTAATTGGATTACGGACATTGGTCACTCTTGTGCAACAACGGCTCAGCTGTTTGGAGAGGCTGTGTGTACCTCGCATTGATGATAGGGCGATGATTGTCTTTGCAAATGCGCTTGTCAACGATAACACTTTACGAAGTTTTATAATCGACAACATCGGCATTACAGGACGAGGATGGGTTGCTCTTGCAGATCTTCTCTGCAACAAATCAACTATTGAAAGCATTTGTGCATCCAATCACACTCTTGAGAGACTGAAAGAATATGCACAGGTTCAAAGTGAAAATGACAACATAAATGCTTACTTGGAACTGAACAAAAATGAGGATAAAGTCGAAGTAGTTCGCCAGAAGATCATTCGATATCATTTTTTGGATGGTGAAAGCAATGTTGATAAGTTTGTGAACATGGAGTTGAATGAGCTTCCTCACGTAATATCTTGGACTGGTAGGAATGATATTGGTTTATCCTTGCTCTTTAAGCTGTGCCGTAGTATGCCTGCTCTGTTTGATTCTGATAGTAAAACAAAAGCAGGGGCTAAGAGGAAAGCATTGCATTAGAGGAGAGACATATATTTGTTAACAGATCGGGTAACTTTACTACCTACTAAGACAAAATCAAGCACCCAATATATAAGTTCTCTGTTCAAAAATGTACAACAATGCAAACTTCTTCTCCTAAGGTTGCTTCGATCACTCCATCATCTCAACAACAAATGATTCAACCGGCGACGGCTCTATTCAATCTATTTTGTCGCACACACGAAAACTCACATCTTCTTCTCTAATCTCTAAATACAAAAGGAACACTGTTCCTTCTTAGGCACGGAGGTTCTTCCTCTTGCGATCACCCTCATCGGCGTAGTACTGGTTGTTGGCCGAGTAATCATGATGGACAAGCTCGCGACTTCCATGAGCATGTAAATCGCCACTCATATCATCACGCTGCATCTTCATGTCAAAGCACATCTTGTCAAAACTGGAGGCACTGATCATGTGACACTTACGATCAACCTGCCATGTGATGGGTGCATACTGACTGCACATCTCGTTGTCACGAGAAGTACCGGTAGTGGAACCAGTGTAGATGTGGACGTCCTTGCCCATGTCCTTATCAACAATCATACCGCGGATCATATCACCATAGTAGTAATCTTCATCGTTGACAATAGTGAAGACCTGTCCGTGAACACCAACAGCTGAGGCAATATCCTGAGCACCAAGTGTGAGGAAGGCCTCCATGGGTAGGTTACAGAAGACACCATCATAGAAGGGAGTTTGGTATTGGTTGACGGTACCGCATGATCCGGCAGCGGAGTGAGGCCTTTAGTTGTGTGTTATAGAGACGAGCATAAGATGTGAGTATAATATATATTGAAACATATAATATGCACAAAAGATTTCAAATAAACAACTTACCAGTGAACCTCGTATGTCTCACCAACTTCCATACCAACACAGTGCTTCCATTCGTAAGGCTTGGTGAACTTCTCATCATTGGCGTTGTAGTGCTTGCAACGGAATCCATCACGAACGTCAGCCTCGGCAAGGTCACGGTTGGCCCACTCAGCTAGCTCAGTTCCTCCATGAGGACCATCACCGGTCTCGTCATACTCTCCAACAGAGTAGTGCTCACTTCCCAAATGCCAGTGCACATTAACTGGACACATGCTACTAGCATGGTAGGCATTAGTGTTAGGTGTAAGCTCGCCGACATCCATCTTGCCAACATATCCCTTGGTGACATTGGCACCGGCCTGGGGAACAACTCCAAGATCAGCACATAACTTGTTGTCAAATGCAAGCTTGGCACCGGCACATACATTATCTTCAAGGTCAGAGTAGAAACCAGACTTCGTCTTGTACTCTAGGAATTCAGCTTCGGCATCTCCAGTGGACATGGCAGTGGGTGCGGCATCCATATCGGCAAGGTCACGACCCCATGGTGAACGACTCTCGGCAAGAGTAGCAATACTTTCTTCAATGCTTAATTCACCCAAAGATTCAGCTGCCTCGGCAACTTCCTCAACAACCTCTTCGACTTCCTCTTCGACAGGCATGGGCATATCTGGCCACCACTGATTATTGGCAACATATTCATCACGAACTAATTCACGACTTCCATGAGCATGTAAGTCTCCACTCATATCATCACGCTGCATCATCATATCATAACACATCTTATCGAAACTGGAGGCACTGATCATGTGACACTTACGATCAACCTGCCATGTGATAGGAGCGTACATGGAGCACATCTCGTTGTCACGAGAAGTACCGGTAGTGGATCCAGTGTAGTAGGCAATATCTTGACCGTGCTCTCCATCAACAATCATACCACGGATCATATCAGAGTAGAAGTACTCTTCATCATTGACAATAGTGAAGACTTGTCCGTGAACACCAACAGCTGAGGCAATATCTTGAGGTTGTAGGGTAACAAAGGCCTCCATGGGTAAGTTACAGAAGACACCATCATAGAAGGGAGTTTGGTATTGGTTGACGGTACCGCATGATCCGGCAGCGGAGTGAGGCCTAGGATATGAGAGGAGGATACAGTTAGACATATGATGTGAGCATAAGATTTGATATGATATGATTCACTATTACTAAGGAGAAGGATACCAACTAATAATTGTGCATAAGATGCGCACAACTAACGTTGCAAAGAAATAACACTTACCAATGAACTTCATAAGTTTCACCAACTTCCATACCAACACAATACTTCCATTCATATGGTTTAGTAAACTTCTCATCATTCTCATCATAATAATTACAACGGAATCCATCACGTACATCCTCGGCCAATCCACGGTTGGCCCACTCGGCTAGATCAGTTCCTCCATGAGGACCACTACCATTCTCATCATACTCACCAGCGGAATAATGCTCAGTTCCTAAATGCCAATGAACATTCACGGGACACATGCTACTTTGGAAGTAGGGCTTGGTGTTAGGGACGACGTCACCCATGTCTAAACTACCGACATATCCTTTCGTGACGTTGGCACCAGCTTGAGGAACATTCAAATCAACACATGGTTGATTATCAGCCTTTAACTTAGCACCGGCACATGTATTATCTTCTAGGTCGGAATAGAATGATGATGATAATTTAAGATTTAGGAAGGAGAAGGATTCATCTTCTTCACCATCGATGGGTGCATCTTCTTCGTCGTAGTTTGTTTCTCCAGTAGATGATGCCATCATATCAAGAATAGAATCAACTTTATCTTCAATAGCATTAACCTTCTCTTCTACTGCAGTTAATTGATCTTTGGGTGTTGGTTCGACGGGGATCATTTGTGGTGTTGTTTCATCGATAGTAGGTGTCTCCATGGAAGAATCAGCATCATCGCTACTACTACTGCTGCTACCATTATTAGCAGCTAATACAATTGTAGCAATTAGGAATGCCACGGATGTAACACCTAATACACCCACAAGTTTTTTAAGTGTTGACGATTGATCTTTGGTGTAGTCGGGATATAGACTTGGAGTTTCTGCTGACTTCTTGGCAGAGCCTTCTTCTACTACTTCAGGTGGAGGACACATTGTACTTTGCTCTGTTTAATATACTTACTATAGGGGGGTATCAGGGAAGGAGAACTATGACGACGATTATGCGCTGAAGGTGCAGAGCATTTATTATTATTGTGGCTTGCTGGAGCTACTCTCATAAAAGGAATTGAGACTTTTCCAAATTAGGATACCCACCAAGGTATCCTGGTCTTGGGGCGCAAGTGCACACACTAACAATCTCTACGACAATAGCATGATATGTTGCCGCCACAGCAGCGCGGATGAGGGTGTCTACCATTGCAATACCAACAAATATCGTCTCAATAGGTCTATAATAATTTATGTTGCAAAGGATAGGGTGTAGAAACGGCTCAATTGCCTACAATTAATCATCTTTTATTAGTAGCAACTGCCATCTATCAACGGTCAATATGAGGTGGATGTGGGTCTAATTATACACAACAATATGCTGTCATACAATAAACAACTGTTGGTGGTATATATTAATAATATAGGCTACGATAATATGCTATACAGACGGTATTAGCCGCGCTAGTTGGAGATAAATACCCCACCGACTAGATAAATGTCGTTGTGTGTTATTATCATAACAGGGGGGTGGTAACAATTGATACCCCCAGTTATATTAAATTGGAGAGTCTAAAAATGATAAGTAGTGATACAATATCAACAGCAAGTAGAGTATTAGATTGTTGCAATGGTTATTATGTTCATATGAAACCAGTAGTTGGTAGTGATAATGTTAGTGCACCTTGCAATTAACTATGTAGTTAGGAGGAGGTGGTGATGGGCATTGGTATAATTATTGGCATTATTAATATAATTTTATGTGTGGGTATTTTATTTTATTGTTATTGGCTGTGGAATTGTTTGGTGGTTATTTAGGTGATAGTAGCAGTGTGGACAGTGGACAATAGTGGGGTGCTACAACCTACAATAAAGACATTACAATACAAAATAATGAAAAGAGGTATTTCTATTAATCAAATATTAGTATATTGGTGATTAGTATAGATGTATTTGTGGATTATCGGGGTGGAGGAGTGGTGTATATTAGTGCTAATGAGGAATGTTGGGTGGCAGAGACAGTAGTGTGAGGGATTATACAATAGACAGCAATTAACATGTTTATATATGAAAGATGATAGTTTATATGGGTTGGGTACATTTGAAATCGATTAGGCTGCTCTGAGATTGCATGTGGGCTGAATCTATTGACTAGTATTCAACAATATCCAACAACAAATGAGAAAAACTTGCATTATGTGTTGTATAGAGTTGGGGTGAGATGATGGCCTTATATTAGTCTAAGTCGATTGGAATGTATATCTAGGCGTTAGAATAGGTTAATTGTATAGTTTATATGCCTTTATTCACCTTATTTAATGCGTTAACGATGACATACTATCACTATCTACACTGTGTATCATCACCTTAAAAAAGGATACCAAATAGACTTGCACCCCAAAATACCCCTTATCTGTTCACGGAAAAGTCTCAATATCTCATGACGTGGCTCGATTAATAGCCGTTAAAATGATTGTAGAAAATGGCCGTCAGTCGACAGATGCCTACTTCCTCAAAACTTGACACGTAGGTGTCATATCAGACTCCATTACTTAACATTTTCATTGAAGGTTCCTCGAGGAGTACCGGAGACAAATTCAGCTCCCGCAAAAACCGTATCTTGCGAACACATCATCACTCAAATCACTGCCACGCACTAGCTAAAACTACCTGAACCATCACTCCTATTGCTTTAGCTGCAATCAATCTCATAAATTTTCTAGACGTCTCTCCATTGATACGATCGATAATTTATCCATATACCACTCTCCTTCTCCCTCCTATCATCGATAAATAATAATAATAACATATCATGTGTCCTCCACCACAAGCAGAAGAAGGCGGCAAGGGAGTCGTCGTCAATGACAACAGTCCATACCCCGATAACAACAAGGATCAATCATCAAACCTCAAGAAGATGGTGGGTGGTTTAGCTGTTACCTCCGTTGGTTTGTTAATTGCAACAATCGTCTTAGCAACCAACAAGAACGGCGCTGACTGTGGCGGCGATGCTAACGCGTCTACTGATATCGCTACTACTTCTGATACTCCTGTTGCTGAGATCCCCGTCGATGGTGATGATTCCATGGCCACTGACGATGAATCCTTCTCATTCCTAAACCTTAAATTATCATCATCATTCTACTCCGACCTTGAAGATAATACATGTGCCGGTGCTAAACTACAGGCTGATAATCAACCATGTGTTGATTTGAATGTTCCCCAGGCCGGTGCCAACGTCACCAAGGGATATGTCGGTAGTTTAGACATGGGTGACGTCGTCCCTAACACTAAACCATACTTCCAAAGTAGTATGTGTCCCGTTAACGTTCACTGGCATTTAGGAACGGAGCATTATTCCGCTGGTGAGTATGATGAGAATGGTAGTGGTCCTCATGGAGGAACTGATCTAGCCGAGTGGGCCAACCGTGGATTAGCTGACGATGTACGTGATGGATTCCGTTGTAATTATTATGATGAGAATGATGAGAAGTTTACTAAACCATATGAATGGAAGTATTGTGTTGGTATGGAAGTTGGTGAAACTTATGAAGTTCATTGGTGAGTATTGTTCTGGTGTTTATTTTATGTGCACATCTTGTGCACAATTATTAGTTGGTATCCTTCTCCTTAGTATGCATGCATATCATATCACATCTTATGCTCACATCTTATGTCTAACTGTATCGCCCTCTCATATACTACTAGGCCTCACTCCGCTGCCGGATCATGCGGTACCGTCAACCAATACCAAACTCCTTTCTATGACGGTGTATTCTGTAACCTACCCATGGAGGCCTTTGTTACTCTTCAACCCCAAGATATTGCCTCAGCTGTTGGTGTTCACGGACAAGTCTTCACCATTGTTAATGATGAAGAGTATTTCTACTCTGATATGATCCGCGGTATGATTGTCGATGGAGAGCACGGTCAGGATATTGCCTACTACACTGGATCAACCACTGGTACTTCTCGTGACAATGAGATGTGCTCCATGTACGCCCCTATTACATGGCAGGTTGATCGTAAGTGTCACATGATCAGTGCCTCTAGTTTTGATAAGATGTGTTACGATATGATGATGCAACGTGATGATATGAGTGGTGACTTACATGCTCATGGAAGTCGCGAATTAGTTCGTGATGAATATGTTGCCAATAATCAGTGGTGGCCAGACATGCCTATGCCTGTCGAAGAGGAAGTTCCCGAGGCTGCCACTGCCGCTGATTCAGAGGCCACTGCCGAGGGTAAACGTGACCTTGCCGATATGGATGCCGCACCCACTGCCATGTCCACTGGAGATGCCGAGGCCGAATTCCTCGAGTACAAGACGAAGTCTGGTTTCTATGACAACCTTGAAGATAATACATGTGCCGGTGCCAAGCTTGCATTTGACAACAAGTTGTGTGCTGATCTTGGAGTTGTTCCCCAGGCCGGTGCCAACGTGACCAAGGGATATGTCGGGAAGATGGATGTTGGTGAGCTTGCACCCAACACTAATGCCTACCATGCCAGTAGCATGTGTCCAGTCAACGTTCATTGGCATTTGGGAAGTGAGCACTACTCCGTTGGAGAGTATGACGAGACTGGTGGTGGTCCTCATGGAGGAACTGAGCTAGCTGAGTGGGCCAACCGTGACCTTGCCGAGGCTGACGTTCGTGATGGATTCCGTTGCAAGCACTACGATGCCAATGATGAGAAGTTCACCAAGCCTTACGAATGGAAGCATTGTGTTGGTATGGAAGTTGGAGAGACTTACGAGGTTCACTGGTAAGTAGTTTATTTGAAGTATTGTGCACATCATGTGTTTCAATATATATATTCTCACATCTTATGCTCATCTTCTCTACACACAACAACTAAAGGCCTCACTCTGCCGCTGGTGCCTGTGGTACCGTCAACCAATACCAAACTCCCTTCTATGATGGTGTCTTCTGCAACCTACCCATGGAGGCCTTCCTCACACTTGATGCTCAGGATATTGCCTCAGCTGTTGGTGTTCACGGACAAGTCTTCACCATTGTCAATGACGAGGATTACTACTATGGTGATATGATCCGCGGTATGATTGTTGATAAGGATATGGGTCAGGACATCCACATCTACACTGGTTCCACCACTGGTACTTCTCGTGACAACGAGATGTGCAGTCAGTATGCTCCCATCACATGGCAGGTTGATCGTAAGTGCCACATGATCAGTGCCTCCAGTTTTGACAAGATGTGCTTTGACATGAAGATGCAGCGTGATGATATGAGTGGTGATTTGCATGCCCATGGAAGTCGCGAGCTTGTTCACCATGATTACTCGGCCAACAACCAGTACTACGCCGATGAGGGTGATCGCAAGAGGAAGAACCTCCGTGCCTAAGAAGGAACTTTGTATTTAGAGATTAGAGAAGTAGATGTGAGGATTCGTGTGTGCGACATAATAGATTAAATAGAGCCGTCGCCGGTTGAATCCTTTGTTGTTGAGATAGTAGATCAACATATAGGAGAAGACTGTATGAATTGGTGTACATTTTTGAACCGAGAACTTATATATTGGGTGCTTGATTTTGTAATAGCTAAAGTTAACCCAATCTGTTCCCCAGTACTACTTTGCATGTCCCAATCTAGACGATACTGGCATACACTTGAGTGTTCGTCTCTTGCCTGGCAATCTTTTTAGAAGGCTTAAGTTTGTGTAGATATTAGGTTGAAGTCAGTTTAATATGAGTGAATTCAGTTAGCTTACCGGTAGTTCTTACTACTCCTTACTACTCAACTGTAGCACGTCATCTTCCACGAACCCATTATTGATGCTTGAGATGATACCTACGTTTCAGCCCTTGCTGAATGTCTCGTTGAGTAACGAATCTCTTGTCATCCTCGTGAGAGTGAAGTGATCTAGTAACATCACTGAGTCAAATGTGACTATCTCGGATCTATGCTGACTGCCCAATTCATGACCTTGGAACTATCTCGAAACTACATTGAAACAACACCCATAAGATTTTTATCACATGTATACTTAAAACACAAAACATTTTGAAACATCGTACCTGGTTTACATCACGCTGTAACGCCCGCCACCACCTCCTACTGATCGAGCGCCAACCTTGAGCGTTTCTTCGTTCAATAGTCGTTTGATCTCGACAATACAATTCTGTAGAAGTTGGCTTGTTTGCGCTTGAAGGTGAAGATATAATCGCCTCTCTCCTTCAGCAGGACTTTTACCCGAAGGAGTATACTGACCCTTGAGAGTGACTGCAGTTTGAAACTCGTCCTGTAGACGTGACGTAGTCTCCTTCTGAGTAACCTTCCATCGTGCCTGTTGGGGGTAGTCGTTGATTTCCATTTCTTCGATGAAATGACTGCCTCCATTTGTTGTTGCCGGGCCTTCGTCTGGCATACTCATACCTGCCTTCTTCATGAGAGCCTCGCGCATACCAGGGATGGCAAGGACGGATGCGGATACGTTCGACAGCATACCCATTGCATCCTTCTTCCCAATTGCCTTGGTGGGTGAACTCGAGTCGTCGGCATCCGTTCTAGTACTGCCATCGTTATTATCATCTTGAACATCTTGCTTGTTGCCGTCCTCTTCATCGGGGTCTAGCATACCTGATTCAATCATCGCTTGTCGCTTCTCCAGTTGTGCCAACTTTTGAGCATCACTAAGTTCTGATGAATCGTAAGTGTAACCTTTACCATGATAACCAGAACTAGCATATCGTTCCTCGCCCTTGGCAACCTTCTCCTTGAATGATTCTGACAACTCTTTTATCTCGCTACTCAAGTTTTTACTCTGACCGGCCTCGACAATGGCCCTAACAACATTCGGGGCAAACTTGGCTTCATCCGAGGAGTTAACAAATGTATACGCAACACCTCGATTACTTGCTCGACCTGTCCTACCGACTCTATGGACATAATCCTCTAAGTGATTCGGAGCTGAGTAGTTTACTACACATCCACAAGATGGTACATCCAATCCTCGACCAGCCACGGACGTGGCGACCAAGACGTTTGGTCCATCAATGCGTTTAAAATCTGACATATTCGAATCTCGATCTTCTTGATCCATACCACCATGGATTGAAAGCGACGAGTATCCACATCGTACAAGCTGTTCAAATAATGAATCAGCCTGCTCCTGTCGTCCCACAAATACAATAACCTTACTCTCATCATCGGCATGCTCACCCAAGATCTGTAGTAGACGCAAGAACTTATCCTCCTCCTCGACTACCTCGGCATATTGATCGACCGAGTCGGAAGCTACCGATCGTCCACCAACAATAATTTCTAACGGTGCCCGTAACGCCTTCTTTGCCAAATTCTCAACAGCCTTGGGAAATGTAGCACTGAACATTACCATCTGCCTGTCAGGTCGAACAGCACTCAATATAGCCGATATCTGCGGTGCGAATCCCATATCATACGCACGGTCACTCTCATCTAAACATACCATACTAACACGTTGCAATGAAATTAATTTGCCACTTTGCATTGTTAATATATCAATTAACCGACCCGGCGTTGCGCATAATATATGCGTGCCTCGTTTTAAATCACCAATTTGTTCAGCAACGCCGGCACCTCCATAAACAGCTGTGGATTTTAATCCTAACGGTTTGGCAAGGCCTTTGCAAACTACATGTATCTGATATGCCAACTCACGTGCCGGTGCTAATATAAGTCCAATTGGACCAGTCTCATTCGGACTTAATGGCGGTTGGTCTAATATATGCCGCAGCATGGGCAATACAAAAGCAAGCGTCTTACCACTACCAGTCTTTGCAATACCAATTACATCCCGTCCAGCCATAATACATGGTATACATTGAGCTTGAATAGGAAATGGATCAGTAATACCCTTCTTTTGTAATATTGACATTATCCGTTCCGACAAGCCCGCTTCACTAAACTTTGATACTGGTGCGGGCGCGCCCTTTCCCCGTACCTTCACACCCAACTTGGCACGACGTTCTGATACTTCAATATTTGTTAATCTTGCCAATATCTGTGGTACGATATATAAATTTTTACGTATATGTAAGTAGTCAATGGTATCATGATCTACTGCACGTAATTCCTTCTTCTTATTCATTTCGGCTAATACTTCTAACGCGTCTGGTGCGGCTGTTAGTGCTGATAAATTACGTTCGGCCTCTTCCATTACACCACCTTCATTATCATTATAGATGCGTCCAACGTCAACGGCGACGTGTAATGTCTGTTTACGTAACCGGTCAGCCTCGATTGATAATTGTTTGACTTTTTCTTCACGACGTTCTTTTTCAGATTTAACTTGTGTTTTCGTTTCATATTCGGAATCATCTTCATTATTCGTAACTATAGATGCTGGATCTAATGATGAAGGTGCAGAAGTTTTCTTCAATGCCTCAATGAATGCACGTCGTGCATTCTCCTCTTCTTCGTCATCCCCAAAATCCGATTCTGATTCGTCATGTTCGGTATCATACATGTGATTACCCATGGGTGTCGCCGGTACATCTGACTCCCAATCAAGTGATGTATACATTGCCGCTGCTGTTGTTTGTGCTGCTTTATTCACATCAGACATGACAGCATTATCATTATCAGTATCAGCTGCTAATGAATTATTAGAAAGAGAGGTATCTTTTTGAATAGATGTACGTGCCATTCTTACCATTGAACCTGATGAATCAATAAATGATTCACTGCTCTTTTGTTGTTGCTGATGTTGTGACGTTTCCTTATTGGCATCCATATCCATATTCATATTATTAACATCCTCTGTAGAATCAATACCACCAACATTTTCATCACCACCATCACCAGTTTCTAATCCCATCATGAAGGCATCTAATGCATCATTCACCTTCTTATCGTCTGTTGAATTTGTATGCTGTATGTCATTCTTCCCTGAGGTAGTAGTGGAGTTACTACCACTGTTAGTGTTAGTGTTGGTGACAACTTCTTGCTGCTGGTCATCACTGCCCTTATTATCCCACCGTCCTTTCCTCCTACGTTTAGTCGGTGGAGATTCACCCTCCTCTATACCCCTCTTATTATTATTATTATCACCATCAACCACAGACGGTTGTATAATCTGCTGTTTAATATCATTCACATCTAATAAACCAGCTCGACTTTTACCAGCAGCCCCTCCTTCCTCTTCATTATTTCTATCATTTTTTATATCTCCATCACCAAATCCAACACCCACTCGAGATATAACCTTCTTCTTCTTCTTTTTACGTCCTTTAATGTTAGACAATCCCAATCCAATCTTAACCTTTGGTTTATTGTTACCACTCTCTGTACTATTATCAACACCACTAATTTTTTCTGATGAAATTATTGGTTTGGCAGTAGTAAAACCACCATTTTTCTTAATTTCTTCAGCTTCCGCGGCTTGTTGTTGTTGTCGTAATCTCCATGCTTCTAGACGTTTACGTTTACGTTCTGCCTTTGCCGCTGCTTCGGCTGTGGCGTCGTTAGTAGTAGGCGGATCTGCCATCTCTTGATTGAAGAGTGGGGCTAATAAATTATCAGACACAGCGTAGCTGGCGTCTCTTCACAAACATCATTAATTGGTTTTATAGAATGCCATTTTTAAAGTGCAATCCGAAATATTGTACTGATTCCTATGTTCAATTGTTTTTCTCTTTCGAAGTATCTTCTGAGATTGCTAATGGATGGTCCATTTAAGTAAGTAAGTAAGTAATTGTCATCGCTATCACTTTAAAATCTACTTCATATTAGATGGGGATGTATTTGCTGCTAATCCTCAACCAGAAATGTGCTTTAACGGAGTAGAGTCCAAATTAAAAGATTCTATATCTTTTTCTCTACCCCCTATCCTTCTTTATGTAGTTAAAGACAGACACGAAGATATGAAGGTGAACTGTCACTACAAATGCAGGCGATTAACCTTTAAGGATTATATGGAGATGAAACGATTTCATTTGAGAACACTAATGTCAATCTCATAATAAGATATCCCACGAACACTTTAGGATAAATCCCACTTGTTGCTGTAAGCTGGAGCTGTGTCTGACCCAAAAAAAGCTAGTGGTGTACATTGTTATTGTAACGGGAGTCTTTAATAACTAATGGGATATTGAAGCAAAGGGCAAAGATTGCTTGGGGCTTGGACTTAAGACTTCTCACATTTTTTGAAGCATGCACCAGCTATTACATAGTTCGTATATCTCAGCAGCACAGTATCATCACTGACTTATATCACATCTCTAGAGTAGTCCGATCTAAACATGAAATATTCTTTATTTGCAATCGCACTTACACTCACGGTTTCTTCTGTTGACGGACGTGTATATCGTGTTCGCAATCGCAAAGGCGAGTCTATCCAAGAGGCCATTGATGATGCTTCGCCAGGAAAGTCCATGTTAGTATTGTTTTATCTGTGCATGCAGGTGTTAAGTATAAAGGCTCTACGACTTGACTGCTTTATTTAAACTTAGTTTGCCTTATTGATTGCCCTTGCATATCATATGTACTAATTAACATATGCTATGACCTCTCTCTTCCATTTCCATCATCATAAACTGTGATAACTCGCATCTTCCAGGAGATATCATTCAAGTTAGTTCTGGCGTATACAGAGAAACCTCCAACGCGAAGTATGGCCTCCGTATATCAAAAGATAAGATTAAGATATTAGGGTTAGGACCTCCAGGCAGCGTTCGACTTCTTGCTACTAATGAGCAAGAGGTTGGGGTATATGCAGCCCCAGAAGGATGCGAGTACAAGGATAATGAATGTGACAATACTCTCAACGATTTCTTCATCAAAGGAATCTCGGTGGAATCATTTCCAAAGAATGGCATCCAGACACGTTTTGTAGATGGATTCAAATTCATTAAGTGCTACTCTGTTGACAATCTCAATAATGGTATCTACCCAACACTCTCGTCGAATGGTGTCGTGAGTAGCTGTACTTCTAGTGGATCCGGCGATGCAGGTATTTGGATTGCTGGTTCACAAAATGTCACAGCTACTGATAATGAAGTATACAATTCAATCACTGTAAGTAGGGAGAAGTTCTTGCTTTGTTATTTCATATTCATCCTGATATTGAACTATACCCAAACTTATCACTTTTACATCAGGGTTTCGAGGTGACTGTATCTAACAAGCTCTACGTTGCCAACAATCGTTTGTACAACAATGTTGTAGGATTAGGGCTGTACCATCCAAACATGGCTGGGACGAGCCCCGACTATCCCGCCTTTGATGAGTGGATCTTTGAGAACAATCACATCTATGATAACAACCTACCCAATACGGCCCCACCAAATACCTTTCAAGCTGCTCTACTCTCTGGTGTCGGTGTTTTGCTTGTTGGCATAAGTGGTCATACAATTCAAGATAACATTATCGAAGATAATGACTGGGCAGGAGTAGTGGTAGCTGGGTACTGCACTGTTCTTGCCCTGGCCTTTGGCGAGCCAGACTGTTCAGCTGATCCACCAAAGAATGGGGACCCGTCAGCCAACTTCAATACTATTGTTGATAATGTGATGAGTGGGAACGGTGGCTCTCCTCCTGCAGCACTTGGATTACCTGGAGCAGATATTCTTTATGTACAAGCATCAAGCGAGATTATTAGTCCCGAAGGAGATCAGAACTGCTTTGCAGATAACACATCACCTCCAGGATGCAAGCTCGTTCTCATTTGATCCAAGCACCGGGCCGATTCCTCTACCCAATGCAGGATGCAACTAAGAGTGGCACCGCTCACGGAGATGCATCAGATTTTATCTTGTTGCTGTCATTAAATATTAAAGTATAATGATTAACTTAATTGCAATGCTATACACCCAGACAAGCAAACCGAGACTAGAATATATCATAGCCCTATCTATCTCCTCTCTTTCGTTTTGTGTCTCTTCCTTTAATAAGCTTTGGTATCAGTGGGTATGAATAGTTCTGGCATGGCCTGAGCAAACTGATAGATGGCGGAAAGCTTTTTCTCCTCAACTTGGTAATAATAAGAATCACGATCATTTACAACTGCCTCCTTTGCCCTTTCAAACCAGTCTATTATGAGAGGCAAGCCTTTTAGAGTTCGTTCCCTTCCTTCATCTAATTCGAATAATGGCTCCATATCGATATTGGGATGGTACTCTGATATCTTTTTGATTGCAACATGACTTTTGTTTGTACCTTGATTCAACAGTAACAGGGTAAGTAGATGTGGTTTTGTTCTAAAATGAAAACTTATCTGTCGAAGAGTATGATTGGAGGTATATGTAGCACTGATACTTGATGTGTCACATAATACCTTTGATAAGATATCAATTACATCACTTTGATCATTAAATCTATTCTGATGTATAAGGAGAGTTTTCAGCTTAGTGTTGGTTGCTAAACTATTAGCAATGGCAACCGCACCATCATCACCGATCTGATTGTAAGAGAGATCAAGAGTGTGTAGATTGTTATTTGGATCCCTGAGTAAAGAAGCAAGTGCATTACAACCAACACTTCCAATTCTGTTTCTACCCAAATCAAGGTCCTCTAGACTACTATCTCTCAGCGCCTCAACCAGTGGTAGCATATGTTCATCATTGATATCACATGACAATTTAATGTACTTGAGTTTTGTACAGCACATTAGAGTGTTGGCAATAACAAGATCTCCCCCATTTTGTAGACCAGCATGTTGAATGTTTAGTCGAATAAGATTGTTATTTCCATGACATGCTTTTAATATCTCATGCGCCGATGTACCAACTATGTTACGGCTACCACAAATGATATTTAATCTTTGTATAGAAGAGTTCTGTTTGATACCATCAAACAAATCTACCTCTGTATCTTTCAAGGCCGATCTATAAACATCTACCTCTAATTCTTTCAGATGACTACTTTTTGCAATTGCTGCGCCAAGTCTTGTGAAATGATCGGCGCCAATTGAATTATGGGCGTGTCCCAACTTCAAAAATGTCACACTATCATCATTCCGCTCTAATCTGTGTAATGTCTCTGGACTAAGCGCATCCATCTTCCTTTACACTGTACCTAATAAGTTACTCAATAATTGTATTACACTTTTCACGGAGAGGGGAAGATACCACTAAGCGTATCCTTATATAACTACGCAGTTCCAGAGAAATACCCCTGCCTACTGAAATATACTGGGTGTAGTGACGTTTACGAAACCGAATATTGACGTCGTAATCGATATCCTAAATATTAATTGGTTATGTAACTCATTCAGCTCTAGTAAGTCTCTGATCTCCTCCGCTCCGTCCTCCTCCATTAGGGTCGTTGAATCGCTAAAACACAACTTGTTTCACTTAGAGAGAATTACTAACATTGATGGGCTTCAGGCCGATATGTGGCGGCGGTGGACGGCATATCTCTGCATATTATTCATTAATATAGCTGCCGTGGTTAGCGAGAAGAAATGTCGAACACGCTTTACCTGCATTCGGCCGACAAGAGATAATGTATCATCTATTTTGTTTGACAAATTTCATGACGATGGTGATGTGTCATACAACCATGGTAAGAAATATTGCCTGTCGCCATGCTTATTGTATTGTGTTGTTAGTTGTGTGCGGTATATAGCTCTGAAATCTGACATATATGTACTGCCTGTATTTCCCATATCCATACTCCATTTAAACTTCGTGAACACATCATATGCACTCTTCTCTCTTCATCATACCTCCTATCAATTTGCAAATTGTTTGAACACATCATATGCATCCCTAATACACACAGAGGAAGTTGGTATAACGCAGCCTACCAGTGATAATGATGACGATGGTATATTTCCATTATGTATAGGATATTCCAAGGAGATAAAAAGGAGAAACCATAAGCAAATAATAAAAGAGAAGAATAATGATGATACAAGAACAGTATGCAGTAGCACAACAGTTGATGGATGGAGAGTGTTACGATTCTACAAAAGAGTTGGCCATGGAAATCAATGTTATAAGCGAGTACAAGAGGCAGTATTCGATTGGGATTTCGCATCTTATGTTGGCAAGAAATCAATGGGTATAATATCAGCAACAGACTGCACAAGATCCACAAACAAAACAAGAAAAGGCTTATTGGCAACCTTTACAGAGATATACATTCCCAGGCCATTTAAATCAGTATTTGCTGTCAATCCAGTGCATGTGGTATATGATGTAAAGAATCATCAAAGGTCTACTGTGAAAGGCAAATGCATATCTTCGTCTACTGCATATGCTACCATGTCGGGGCATCTACTATCAGGGGAAGAAAGAGTGTCGGTTGTTTGGAATAGATCAAATGATGAAGTATATGTGGAGATTGTATCATTCTCTAGAGCTGCACCATCTGTTACGGGCAGACTAATCTGGCCGTTGATTGGTGGCTTGCAAAAGAACTTCTTTCTATCTGAGCTGGATCATTTAGATAAGGTAGAAAAGACATTGACATAAGTATCTTTCATATATAACCATACTTTTATATTAACTGCATGTTTTATTTAATAAGCAATGTTTTCTGTCTTCTTGTCATCTTCTTGGTCTACTGCCACAAACTTGTCGTCCCAATTCATAAAGCCTTTGCAACCAGGCGCTCCACAGTTACATTCTAATCTTTTCTCTGGATCGAGCTCGAAGGCAAACATGTAGTCATAACACAATTCCTCACCACGCTTGATATCTCTCTTTGCATAAATGACAATCCGTTTATTCTCACCAGCTGTGATGATTTGAGTGTAGCAATTTGGAGAGCAACTTGCATTGATATACCTTGCTACATTACCCAACATTGTAGCGTCACAGACTGTTTGTCCATCGATTCTAAACATGTAATCATCCATGTTTTTCTTCTCGTACTCCATCTCACGTTTGTCAGCCATGGCATTACCAATCAACTGTCCTCGATATTCAATAATCATATCGCCAGCATTAATGGGAGCCTCTGTGAATACTCCCCAGCCATGGATCTTACTCTTATCGAATCGAAGCAGCTTCTCGCGATCCCGACCAGCTAATCGGTCAACCTTGGCATCTCCAAAAGCAGCTAAGCCCTTGACCATACGACGCTGACTTGCACGAGCAGCTCTACCGGTAAGAGTAGTCTTCTCCTCGATCTTGCCAATCTTGATAGCCCTTGGACGAGCATTCTCTCTGAAGAATGGTTGATTATCACCATTTGAAGATAATTTCGTCTTGGAAGAGCCCCATTGTATCTTACTGAGAAGATCAAGAGGTACTTCTCTGTGGCATTCAGGCTTGAAGGCATCTTGCTCTATTGTACCGACCTTTGATTTGGCTGTGGCCTTCTTCTTGGACTTGTCTTGCTTGACTTTGGCTTTCTTCTTGGGCTTTTCCTCGAGTTCATCTGAGTCCTTGTTCTTGTGCTTCTTCTGTTTTTTAACTGGCTTCTTTTCATCCGCCACCTTCTCCCTTTTGACCTCATTGTACTTCTTACTCTTCATGTTGCCAGAGTTTGGAAGAAAGGATGGTCTCAAGGACAGCTTGTCGGTCATATCTGGTAGTGTAAAATCAATGGGAGACGTGATTGACTGGAGAGGTTGTATCAAGGCTGAGAATGATTCACTAATACCGCTGCCAAGACTTGTGTTGATAATGAACGACTTGGAAGACTTCTTATTCAAGCAACAAGGTGCCACCCATGTAATCGAATCATCAGGTGAAAATCCCTTCAATTCTAAACATCGAGTACACCAATATGCCTCACCCAAATCATCATGTTCATGTTGATCACATCCATTTAATTGTGATTTGTGATAATATCTTTGACAATTATGACAGCCCTTTATTGACTCTTTTGGAATACTACCTTCTTCACTACTAATCAGTGGTATGTATGTGTTATTACTTGCCTGATATGAATGAGTAACTGTAAATGTCAATCCAGAGCCACTACTCTGATCATTAAGATTTGGCTGTTTCCAAACATCAACAAGGCGATTGATACGTTTACCAACCACGATCAAATCTTCAATGGGTGCCTGAAAATACGACGACACATTACTGCTGTTATCAGCAGTATTATTATCAGTATCGAATAATTCCAGTGCTCCATGATGTGGAAGACGTCCACCTTGCGTCTGTTCTGGTGATACCAAACGTTTAATAGTAACAGTGGCAAGTGATTCTTCTCCCTCTGAGGTGGTAGAAGTTCGAGTGATTTCCACAACCTCACCAACTAATAGAGATGTAGAATCTTGAATATTGTTATCCAAACCTAATTCTCTTCCATCCGTGTCTAGTCGAGAAGAAGAAGAAGCATGACTAGCAAGCCATCTCCAATTCTGCACCTGTTGTGACTTGGTATCATTCCCATCACCGATATATAAAGAGTCATTGTGTTTCTTCTTTTTATCCTTCTTCTTACCAGATGGACGTGCACTAACTCGCTTCCGTATTGCCCATGTTGCCACCGGCCCTGATGATTTGTGTTCTTGATCATTATCGTTACTCTTCTGTTGATTATAGATTGAAGCTAACGTCACCCTAACAATCACATTATCTTTACCACGAATCTTGGCTTCACGTTCACGCCATTGTTGTTCTTTAGCACTGATATTTGAATTGTCTGTAGTATTGGAGTTGTCAGATGATACAACTTGGAGGTATGGTAATGATTTAATTGACCATTTATTCACTAATAAATGTACTGTAATCCCATGACTGTTAGAACCATTATCATTATTATTATCTTCGCTTGTGTCAACAATTGATATCACGGTACCCTCAATACCATGCCCCAATGAGGAAACACTACAACCTTCTACATTAATATTACTTTGCCATTCTTTTATATATGACTTTGAAAAGACACAACTAATCCAGCTACCCAATAATGATGATATTCCATCATCTGCACCGAGTATTGGATCTGACCATATTTCATATAACTTTGCTTTACGTTTCTTTATACTGTCATTATCATCTTTATTAGTAGCAGTTTCAGGTTCAGGAGAGGGAATGAATGATTCACCATCTTTAATCACTGGTATAATCTCATTATTACCACCATTATCCAATTTACGAAAACGTATAGCAACTATACATCCTAACTTGACACGGAAGGGACTTATTTCCTTCTTCTTACGCTTCTTCTTTGGTTTTGGTGGGTCAAATGATATTAGTTTAGTTGGTGATGATTTCGTAGGTGACTTCTTTGTCTTTTTCTTTGGTGTTGTATCATTATCTTCAATTGTACGCTTCTTCTTCTTTTTGGGTATTAAACTATCAGGACTTTGCATTAATGATGTTGTTGATGGTGAGTTAATCTTTTGTGGAATTGGCGAATTGTCAATCTTTTGTATAACACCTGATCTTTTTCTGGATGGACTATCTTGTTCATCTCTCTTTGATTGAACAGCGGGAATATCTTTTTGTCGTATTATATCATTCTTTTGTATTGATTCATACTTTCTTGTGGGTTGTGTTGAAGCAACAGAATTATATGAGCTCCTTCTTTCTCCCTCGTGAGTTGAATTATTATTACCACCGTAATAGGAATAATCTCTCCGAGGTGAACATTCTTTACCACCACCGCCGCCGTACGCAGAAGATTCATTAGATGACGAAGTTTCAACAGCACCAGGAGGCAATTTGTCACTACCACCTCGTGGATATGCCGAATTGCTTTCTCTAATCCTTTTCGGTGGTGGTGTAAATCGTGATTTCATATCATTCGTCGGCCGCCTAGCTGGTGATTGGGATTGGAATTTGCTGCTATTATATTGAGAGAGATCCCTACCCATTTTACTATAAGAAGTAGACTCTTTATAATCCTGCCGCTCACGATGCTGACCACGATGGGGACTCTCTCCCATATTACTATAAGATGAAGGACTGTCATGAGAAGTAGAACTTATTTCCGCCATTTTACTATAAGAAGAACCTGGTTCCCCCATATTACTATAAGTTAAACTCTGCTGCTGCTGCTGCTGTTGCTGCTGTAACCTATTAAACAAATCGTTCTGCTCATCTCTAGATGGTATATATGATACATTATCACCATTAACATATTGTGATGATAATTTAATCTTCATTTCTTTTGATAATTTATAATTATCTTCTTCATTTGAGTTTATTGAATGGGAGTTTGTTGATGAGGTGGGTTGAGGTTTGACATCCCATCTGTTATTTGATAAACCCGCATGAGATGAATTTTTATTAGGTTGCATTGTTGTGTTATTATAAAAAGCGGCAGTAGAAGTAGAAGTGGAGGGTGGTAATTCAACTTTAGGTCGAACATCCCATCTTGATCTTTTCCTACCAACTTTTGGCTGTTGTTGTTCTACCTCCGAGACACTGCCGCTACTTTTTGGCTGTGGTCGTATTGGTTCGTCGACTAATGACGCTGCACCAAAAGTAACTTTTCGTCTAGGAACTGCAGTTGTAGAGCTACTAGCATTATTCTGGGTATTTGATATTGGTCTACGGTTGTTCACAGACCGACTATCATCACTACTTTTTCTTGACACAGTATCATTCTGTCGACTATTAAACATAGCATTAGCCTTATCAGATTTACTTTTCTTCTTATCTAACTGTGATGGACTAGCAAATGGTCGAGCAATTTGCATTCTGTATCGATCTGTCTGATGAGCTGAGGCTTTTTGTTTGGTTAGTAAATTACCTAATAGAGATGATGACTTCTTTTGCTGTGGTATTGAAGTGTGTGATGAAGATGATGGTTTCGTAGGTGGTTCCCATCGATTTTGATGAGAGTTTGTATTATTGTTGTAACTCATTTGTCTGTTGTGGTATTGATATTATTATATTATATAAATGTAATGCTATCGTGGTTGTATCATTTTTGGTGGTCGGAGGTGGTGTGAAAATTGGTGAGAGTTAATTGTTTAGGTTTATGCGTACCTAGGCGCGTCGTATGGACTATGAAGAACGATTAACCTGAGATTGTTGTGGGGGATAGCGCTGTGTTGTGCTAACACCAGAGGATCGTCAACGAGGCAGCCTTTGCTCTCTATCTCTTATTGTTAGAGTTGTGATTATCTAAAAAATAATAAATAATATGTTGTGTGCATAAAGTCTCATTACTTTTTGTGAGATGAATGTTGAGCGTTGAGCGTGAAAATGAAATGGAGCTACATTGTACCCCAAATATGAGCACCTACCTAGTGAAAGCGGCATGCAATCGAGTTGTCATCAGTATTGCTGTTAAGAGGGAGAAACAGTGATGCTATTAACTATTACTTGAGTTCATGAGATACATGGTTGATACATTGTGTTTATTTCAATTGCAGAAGTAGAGACTGAGAAGAATGAAGGCTCGACCATTGAATCATTCATTTGTAGTTGGCGGTATTAGGCTCAATCACCTTCGATTGGCAACGCTCTTCCTTATTTACTGTTCTTGCTGCATTGCACACATCAATATTTGGTGGCAGTTATACTACGGATAATATATATGTTGCAACAACTGACAACACTGCAAAATCAATCAAAACCTCTTTCGATGATGATAATGGCGGGGAGACGACACTTATACATGAGCAAAATAATACAGCTGAAGATATTGATGAAAATGGCAGTGGCAAAGAACTGCCGGTGTCTCTTCCTCTCATACATAAACAAAATGCAACCACCGTTGGTGAGCCATATGTGAATAGATGGCAGCGACGGTTCTCTGATTCGGAAAATAGGTGAGTTACATTCTGAGGTTGAGATTGTGCATATCATAGGTATGCACATTTATATTTTAATCATATGAATATTGAGTTATGTCTGAAAGTTTGTTACATATGATGTGCACATAATTAATTAATTGGATCTATCTGACAATACCCATATATGTTATCAACACAGAGGTAGTAAAGTAGGGTATCTATTCTTCAAACACATACGAAAAGCAGGTGGGACGACACTTCGAGCATTCTTATACCACGCACTTGAACATCATCATCAAAGTCGAACATTTGATCTATCACCTCTAGCTCAGGCCAACTACGATGATGAAATTGGAAATGGTAAATGGAAGAAACAAAGAGGGGGAAGATTTCATAAACGATATTATGACACCAAAAAGAATAGAACTGCAAAGATACTGAAAGAGTATGATAGTAGTAAACCAAAGTCGGAGTATACAATTCAATATGTGGAACAAGAGTATGATGCTATGCATTGGCAATGTCCTGAAGTTGATCCAAGATGGAAAGATAGTTTGCGTATTATTACAATCCGGCATCCAATTGAGCGACATTTATCGTAAGTTTTGTTATATGTTATCGATTATGAGTATCTTCTCTTCCAATACAGCTTACACATATCTTCCTTTGAATACAGAGAATTCTTCTTCTCGGGGACAGGCAATCCTAAATTTAGACTGAATACAACACTCTTGTTTGAGGACACAACATATACTAATGAGATAAAAAGCCTAATCAATGAAAAGTTACCAAAGTGGTTGCTTGAAAATCATGCTTATCCAATTGAAGATAAGGAACATCTTCATAAACTTAAGAAGAAGGAGGAGAGAAGAAGAAACATTTTTTTCATGAGAGGCTATTTGGAAGGCACTACACGGACAACTTTCAATTACGGTCACTGGCAGGAGTTACAGATGATCAACCGATATCAACCTTGATTTCACAGAACTGTACTTTATACTTTGCGGCTGTGGATATGCTCTTCGATGAATGTGGCAAAGTGTATACTGACAGCTGTCCTACTGGCTGTTTTGGACCTTGCCTCTATGAATCCAAGGCCATGGGACCGGTGCAACAAAGTGATCTAGATCATGCAAAGGTGATGTTAGAAGCATTTGATGGTATTTTAATCAATGAAGACTTGGATGATGAAAGACATTCCGACTTTCTTTCTGACTTGACTGGTGTGCCAAGGGATGTATCATTTGCATTAAAGAACATAAAAGAGAGAAACACTCGAGTAGATAAGGGCAAGAAGGACGAGAAAGTTCACTACTATTGGGATCTCCTTTCCAAGCTAGACCTTGATGACATCCTAACATCCATGGAGACAGAGAATGAATTAGAATTGAAGCTATACGAGTATGCTCGAGAGCTCAACAAGAACATGCTTGACCAATGGGAGAAAGAAACGGCTGTATTAAGCAAACAAAGTTGATGGATACCATATACATTGAACAGAATAAGAATCTCTACAGATAAGATTGATACAATTCATATAGATCTTTGTATGATACTTTCATTATTGAAAATAGCTTAGCTCAAGAACTTAACTTTAACATGTACATAGTATCTGATTAGCACATACTACTTCCATCTTAGATTTGACTTCCCATCTTATGGTATTTGACTTCCTGCCGCATCTGATATAATTGGGATCTTATCTGGTACTTTACCGCTTAGATTCGAAACGAAAGCATAACCAACAGCAGACATCAGTGCAAGATATACAAAGTTACTACCCGAATTGACTAACATACCAGGCAAAGGAATAGGAATTTGTCCAAGTAAAGAAGGGAATATCAAAGCGATGTCCAATATTAATGCCTGCTGCATGTTAAATCTAACCGATCGAGAAATCTGTGGATTGCGGCTTAATGTGCTTAATCCAATGAAGAATATCAATTGAGAGAACGGTATAATTCCATAGATGAGTTTAAATGGCCCCAATAATATACTGTCAGCCAATCCCAATGGCGGCAACGTGTAAAATAAGTATCGTCCATACCTATCTCCGCTGTTATAACGTTTTAATGTGGTGAAGAAGGAAGAAGAAGAAGAAGAAGAAGAAGAGGGAGAGATAAGTTTGTGATTTGTGCACATCTTATGCACACACACAAATGTATAGCTCACTCTAATAATGGAATTATGTAGGGTAAACATGCTAAAACTCGATCTGAACCTTCGATATCATTTCTTGCCATATGAAGATTTGTTGAAGATCTAATATCATTAATCGTCGTAGTATGATGAGCAAATGAGGAAGCTGTTGGGTGAAAATTATTCTGTGTTCGTTTGGATACTGTAGTAAAGGCATTGCAGCCGCCGCTTAAAACCAACACGGCGGATATTACACAAAATAATATAGAAATAGATCTCATTGCTGGTACGTATGATTTGAAGAGGTTGGTAGTCGATAAAGCCAACATATCAAGATTGCAATGACTCACAACTCGAATAGCAGATCATGTGCACCACCAATTGAATGTTTACTATTTATGATTTACTAGAGTACAGACACTAAACTATAAGCAATATATCCAAGATCAATACATTGTATAATCCAATCAGTGATCATATCATATTGCCGAATTGAGGATATAATGAAATCTATGTCTACATACACTCTCATAGAATAATTTGTACTCATAACCTATTAAAAGGAAGTTTGTTGATTCGTTATCGGGAGTTTGAGAGTTAATACGATATTGATAACAAACAGAGACGCCATCATATTCTGAAGCCGGAACTAAACATCTCGTATCAATTGCAAAACAAAACAAATCACAAATTATTAGATGATGTGGACAAGTATATTAAGTTTGGTGTTCTGCACTATCCAATTAACAAACGCATTTGTATCTGCCTCTTCCACTTATCATCGACGAGTTATATCAGAGCTAAGAGGTGGTTATGATGCTACAATTGGTGCGGACCCTTCTACTCCCATACAATTCTTTACAATGCCTGGAAATACTTGTCTATGCACAGAGAACACATATTACACTACAGGAATTAGGATTACCATTTGATGTTACTGAGGTGTCTGGCATACCAAAGCCTGACTGGTTTCTTTCTATTAATCCAAGAGGAAAGGTACCTACATTAAGAATACCAACATCTGACTATGCCGTGGTGTATGAATCGGCTATTTGTAATGAATTCCTCTGTGATTATGCACAAAGTATACAACAAGAACATACCTTAATGCCATCTGACCCATTCATGAGAGCAAAGATTAGACTCCTAAACGACCACTGCGATAATGTCTTTGCCAAAACTCAGTTTACATATCTAATGAATAAAGAAGCTGATAAAGATGATGAGCTATGTGCTGAGATGGAGAGTGAATTGAGTACATATGAAGAGGCATTAAGCAAAGGGCCATATCTACTTGGAGATGACTTTTCTTTGGCAGATATACATGTGTTCCCCTTCATACAGAGATTGGTTATTACTTTAAAACATTACAAAGATTATGAATTGCCCAGTGATAAATTTCCAAAGCTCTTGGCGTGGATTGATACCTGTCTGACAAGGGAGTCGGTGAATCAATCTTCAATGACTAAAGAGAAGACGATAGAAGTATATGGTCGTTTTGTGAACAATGATTACAAGTTTGGTGGACTAAATAAGAATAAATAGACTGTTGATATTATACTTCGGTATTATACTTCTTTATTGCAGTATGTTTAATCAACCTTTGCATTCATGCTAGCATCGATAACGGCATTTTCCAAAGAGTCTTTTACTTCAGCAGATGGTGCTAAGAATGTAATCTTTTGCTGTTCTTTTGTACCTCGGCCAAAGATGCTTACAACCTTGGGTATCTCTTCCTTGGATAGCTCTCTTAAATCAAGGGGTGATAGTCCTGCTAACCCCGAGTGTCCGGCAAAGAAAATTTGCCCAAGTGGGGCCTCGCCAGTATCAAAATGTCTCTCTGATCTCCACCATATGAAACGATGTCCTTCAATAAGACCAAAGGCTGGCTCCCAACCCCAAGTCCTCTCTGACATGGAAGATTCAGGCTGTAGTTCTCCCCTTCTTTCTTTAATTTCTAGAGCACCATGCCATTTGGCCTTCCATAACTTATCAAGACGAGTTTGACGCTTTGTACTAGCAAACTTCTCTCGTTCCTTCTCACCAAGTCGACGTGCCTCCCAAAAGTATGTTCGGCGTAAATCTTCATCAGTCGGGATGGACAGGAATAAGTTTTCTAACGGGTTACCAATATTGGTTGAACTGGACTCTTCTTCTCCAGACTTCTCCATGTGTATAGTCTTCTTTTTGGTAGGCTTCATCATAAACTTCATATAGTAGGTAGCACCAAATTGGCCTAATCCGCCAAAGAGAATAACGATACGGGTGGGTATAAAGGCCAACACAACCCAGAGCAGTGACAAGCACAAAAAGATGAAGACAGTGATGCGAGGATTCTGTGTGAGAGAAAGGAAGACATAAGTTGACATAAGTTAGGTGATCTTGTATAATGAACAAGGAGGACAAAGATCTGATGTGTCTCACCGAAAAGTTAAAGGCATTTCTAACTCGCTCAACCATGTCCACCACAACGCTGATTTGATTTTGAAGCTTGCCTCCGAGAGTCCGCACAGTATTGATTGTATTGAGAGATGATCCAATCACCCCTATACTATTTGATTGTGCAATTGACGCAGTCCGAGACATTTCCTCGCAAATAACCTTGAAAGATTCCATATCATCTGATAGAGACATACCATCTGCTCTGTCGAGAGCATTCGAAGAGAACTTGATATTAACATACAGTTCAGGAAAAGCCACAACGGGAGTTGGCGAGTCTTTACCTTCTTCACTTTCTGTTTCTGATTCTTCACCTTCCAGTTCCACGGCACTTTCATCTGGTGACTCTTCTCCTGGTATTGTGTCAGTTGTACCAACACTAAGCAGGCGAAACCAGCCTTCGACTGCCCTTCCACTTCCGGCAAGCTTGGCAAGCGGAATGACTACCTCGCCCAGCGTATTATCAAACAACTCCATCCCTAAAACATCACTGAAACGAACTTGTATAACAACTGCACCAAATGACTGTTCCCAGGGCATTAACGAGAGGCCCACGGCTTGTTCAACATCAGCATCGTCATTGCTAATAAAGCTTCCGTCTGTAAGTGGTTGTAGAATTGGATATGATAAAGATGTGTCCATGTCTTCCTTCTGCCCCCAAATACGATCATCTGGCAGTAAGTGTTTTAACCTCATGAGTTCGGTGCTTTCTTGCATTTGTTCCCACACTGGGTTGGACGTGATGCCTGGACTAATCGTTGTTCCAACTTCATGTGTGCATCCACTTGAAGAATCCATTTTAATCAGAGTTGCTTTCATTTTATCTGATGGTGCATAGCGTAAAGGATCGTACATGATAGATGCATAAAAGCTACCTGGTAAGCCTAAATCTCTTGACCTAAGGTTCTTTCCCTGTAGATCACCAACATGAAGTAGTCCAAGCGGTCTAAAGATGGATTGGTTCTTCTCAATCTTTGTTTCTGATTTGATGAGAGCTTCTTTTTCTTGCAGAGTCCATCTGTCCTTGAACTGACCTGTTACTCTTAAGTAGGCAAGGCGCATCATGTACAAGGCAAGACAACCAACTGGTAACGACCCAAGGTATTCTATATTGAAACCCAGAGTGAGGACGACAAATGTCACCTAATGAGAAAGAGAATGTGGAGTTAGTTAAAGTGTCTGTGGATCTCAAGATAGAAAACAAATGATTAATCTTACCAATGAACCTCCTGTCAATCTTTGATCTTCCCAACCGACAATATACATGTAGGTGGATACCATCTTCTGCATACTCTCAAAGATTGCTGTTATCCTGGCAATGTGAAGTTGAATCAGAGCGATATCAAATTCTTCTTCTGCTCTATCCGGACAACGTCTTGGAGTGGCGGAGTAGAACAATTGTCTGTCTTCTTCTAAATGAACATCAAGCTCTAGCCATCCTGATATTTCACCAGGACGTTGCTTGTTGGGACCGTCTGCTGACTTTGCCGAGTTGTAGAAGTTTAATCCAAAGCCATCCTTGACGCCTGTTCTAAGTTCTAATTTGATGCGTCGAGGTTCAGAATATCTCTTAAGGTGAAGAAAGGATAAGAGTAATCGTTCCTTCTTGGCTAGCAATTCATCTCGTTGCCATTGAAGTAAGCCTTGTGCTGACAAGAGACATGAGCCAATGGGTCTATCTGTGTTCGCATCAATCACTTCAAGCTTGTACTCCATACCATAGTGAGGAACATCAAATATCATCTCCTCGGAATCAAACCGAGGCTTGGGTGTTTGTAATACAGTCTTGGTACGTTTCGTCTCCTTACTACCAAGCCATGATACACGGACGTAATGATCTCCATTGCGTAGATTGTAGTCTGATTTGAACAGCTCACTTGGTTCAGCTTCTGATGGGAAAGTCTTATCAAAGAGACATGCCCTCAATACTCTAATGTTCATTATTCCAATCCCTTCTATAGATCGTCCTTCACTTTTAAGTTTACTCAAACTTGATTGTCGACGTTGCAGCTGCTGTTGCTTTGACTCCCCAACTCCATCTGATGAAGTCTTATCCTGCTCCTCATCAAGCTTCGGTGCAACCTTTGTCATGATATCACCAAACGAAGGGATCTGATACTGCTGTGCCTTTTTCACGGCAATTGTAGCAAGCTCTGATCCACAGGGAATACGTGCATCTACTTGCAATTGACAATCTCTACAACAGAATATACTGCATGCCTCACACTCAAAGCTTTTACCAGATGACCAGCCGGTTATGAGAGACTTGGAACATACTGCACACCATGCCGGTGTCCAGAAAGTCTTGACACGGAGCAAGTGTGACTTGGTAACCTTGGGATTGCGTGGTATGATTGTGGATGTTAATACACTTTCATCGTCAACTGTTGTCGTTTGACGTATAACTTGAGGTATCGATCCAAGTGTATCATCTTCAGATATGTGAACTAACTGTTCTGTCTCGTCAACAGTTTCTGCCGTGGTTCTTGTCTCTTTTGGTTCAAAGCATGTTTCTAATAGAATCAGCGGTAGAGTATCAGTTGTATCACCTACATCACTATTCACTGGTTGATCTGATCCCTGTGTGAGACTGATAGGATGCCATTTATGTGTCCAACTCCGTGGATTGCGTAACAACTCATGACAAGGAATTGATACCGAACACATGTAACTATCACGAAGTCCACCCAATGTTGATATTGTTAATTCTAAATAGATTGTAGGCACGGGTGTATCCTCATTGTTGTATGCATGTACCATTGAATGTGAGTTTATTTCTTCTCCTCCTATTGCTTCGGGTGATTCACCATCCTTACTACTCCCTCCTTTTGATCCACCACCTCTTCGTCGTTGCTTTTTCTTTTGATCGAACGGTTTATCCCATCGTAAACAAACACCTGCACCTCTTGGTCCGTCAGAGGTAACATATGTCGGTATAACAATCCGTCCTGTCCATGGTTGTAATGATAATGTTGTATTAATAGATGATCCAGGAGCACATGGAAGACGTTGAGCACGTAATAATCTAACATGGAAGAAACCATACCGATTCAATGAAGAATCCCAAGAAGATAGATCGTTCTGTTGTTGGATTTGTATATTATAGCTTGGTGATGGTATGGCAAAGTCATCAGCTTCATTAGAACCAGTTAGTTCACTATCATCATTACTCTGTTGAGAATGGAATGAGTCTTCATCATCAGAATGGTCTTTCTTATCGTCATCCTTTGACTTGTCATTCTTCCCTCCTCCATCTGTAGATCCCATTCGACTAAACCAATTTGTAATCGTATCTGCCACACCTTCGTTACTACTAGATACCTCCTCTTTTTTATCTTCTTCTTCCTGACTAGATTCTGCTGGTGAATGAGTATTATTCTTTGTGTTAGTAAGAACATTAAGATCTGCTGCATTCTCTTTAGTTTTCAATTCATCATCAAAGGTTAAATCAGATGACAATGTCGTTTTCCTCTGTTGTACTACTGAAGAAGACTTTCTATTCTGTGTAATTGGTGTTATATGATCATCATTATTATAAACTGGTGATGGTGATGGTGGTGGTACAACTACTGGTGTTGGAGACGACTTCTTATTATCATTCCAATCATCAGAACTTACATCTGACACTGTTTTATCTACATTTGTTGGTTTGTCTACCTTGCTTTGTGATGGTGGTGGTATTGACTTATCCATATCACTAGTCGGTAGTGGCGGAGGCGGAGGTGGTGGTTTAATATGATCCTTTTTAATATCTGGTGCAACACTTAATTCTGACATTCTCAAGTCCGATATTCCTCTATCCACATCACCTTGATTATTATTATCAAGAGTTACACTTTGTAAGGGCAGTTCCTTTTCAGTAGTATCTGTTGTTGATATTGTTGATGTTGCTGGTGCTGGCATCATATTATCAGCTCCAGTCTCGACATTCTCAGCAGCCGATGTTGAAGAAGAAGATGAAGATGGACTATCAGGAGGTGATAATGACGGATCACGTATTCTCCGTCTTATAACTCCCGGTGTTGGTCTAACTACTCTTCTCCTTGTTGAAGTTGTTACTGCTGATCTAGGTGTAGGACGCTGTCTTGACTGCTGTTGCTGTTGAGATACAGCTCTGTTGTTGTTATTATAATTTGAAGTAGTTGTACCAGGATGTTTATTCCACAACGGTGGTGGCAATGGTATAGAATTTCTTGGCATTTTCATTGGTGATGGTTCATTCTCGTCATCTTTCTGTTGTCCATCACTGCCTTGTTGCTGTTGTATTGGTAATTCAATGATAAAATTAGATGGTGACTTTGGCACTACATTTCTTTGTACATTCTGTTGTTTGTGTTGTTGCTGTTGTGCTTGTGGTTGTTGTTGTATAGCTCTATCACTATCATCAAGTGCCGGTACAACAACATCCTCTTCTACTTCCTTAAACACTGGCAACGGCGGTGGGGGTGGTATACCCACTTTAATATCATCACTAGTTTCCATAATATTCTCATCTGTTGAATCACTATTGGTTATATCTTCTTTATTCGATGATCGACCACGCATTATAACCTTTTTAGGTGCCGGACTTCTTGATGATATTGCTAAATGTTCCAATGGTGATGTTGGTGCTTTTTGATCTTGCTCTGTATTGCTGTATATACGAGATCTGCTACTGCTGCTGTATGATGTAGTCATATCTAACTGATGGAATTCAGCTTGTTGTTGCAGTTTTACTGGAGTTTGGTGCGTAGCTTGCTGCTGTTGTATTATTGTAGATTCGGCAGCCTTCTTAGCGGCATTCAAGGGAAGTGATGAAATCATATTATTCTTTGCTGTAACAAACACCTCGTTATTACCATCAGTACTGCTATAAACATCAACTTTCTTATCCTGCAAAATATCATTATTGGACACATGATGTGAATCATCCAATACTTTCTCAGAAGACAACATTGCTGCAGAAGTAGCTAATGGTGTTGATGGACATGCTGTTATTGATACATTCTTTTTAGTTGGTGTAGTATACTTTGGAGGTGGCGGCGGGGGTTTTGGAGACTTTCTAATTGGTGCAGAAGGAAGTGGGGGCTGCTTATTAGAGATAATGTTTGTAGTAGTGGATGATATTGTGGTATCATTCTTCTTCTTTTGAGGAGATCCGGCGGGTGTACTATTCTCAATATCAATTAATACACTATCCTTCTTCTTTGCTGATGTTGACTGTTTAGTAGCAATCGTACTCGTTGCAATACCATGTTGTGGTAAAGAAGTGGGCCTATCAATATTATCAATTGATGTAGATTGTGTAGATGATTGCACTGCTTCAGCTGCTGCTCGTGCAATTTCATCACCATCGCCCTCTTCTTCTCCACCTCCTGCAGGTCCTAATACCCAATCTAATGCATCGTCTACCTTATTTAACCATTGCATTATTGTTCAGTTATATATTATATATGATATCGACTTACTTATGTGAGTTCTTGAGATTTTGATATTTGAGAGAGATTGATGATTGATAGATATAATGACCGACCCCTCTAGACATATAAATATTATTTATATAAACATATGGGATATAACCGATTGAGATATTAATGCTAGAGTATAATAGGGGCGTATATAATAGCTGAAGTTTTCAATTGTAGTGAGTCCGTGACACTATGTGATGTTGATGCGGACGGAGGTTGTGTTTGTTTACAGCCGATATAATGAGAGGAGATGTGGTGGAGAATAGCACATGCAATCGTATTATTATTATGCTGTTACTGTAGTACTATTATCAGTGTCAATGGTTTTCTTATCGGTAATGGCAATAGTATAGGATATATTCGACAGCAATCATATCATGAAAAAATTACGAGTTTTGCAACATTAGATCAAGAGTCAATGATACGTTCGCCGTCATCTCTATCGAGCGATAATACAGAAGATGAGGCAGTATATACAAGAGCAAACATAGATTATTCAGCTGCAAATGAGTATATAAGAGCACATTACAATCAATCAAACTACTTTGCTACTTCTACACAAGACGGTGCATCATCGATAGTTGAGCATCAAATTTACAATGGAAGGGTATTGCAATCTTCTCAATATAATGACAATGCAAAGGAAATGCTTATTGATAATGGACTGGCTATAATACAATCACCATTACTATCAAATGATACTATAGATTGGTCAAATATGAATGATATACAAAGCACCTATCTACCA
>Ga0214481_100025_pt1 | contig 58152 bp, 43 predicted proteins | sample M1_20Mar14CPVII9_4_FD_165057 | JGI IMG/M metagenome (GOLD analysis project Ga0214481, IMG submission 165057) | Marine eukaryotic communities from Monterey Bay, California, United States - M1_20Mar14CPVII9sort6BwellG10 | ecosystem: Environmental > Aquatic > Marine > Unclassified | place: USA...
GCAGACATACCAACAATACCGTATATCATACCCATTTTGGATGTGTGTACTTTTGATAAATACTTTAAACATAAAATAAAGCATGTTAGACCAACAACTACTACTGTGTTTAACCACGCCTTGTCGATCCACAAGGGTTCGTCTGTACCATAATATGATTGTACCATCATATTTCTTTCTTTGTTTTGTTTCTTCTTTTGTGTTTAGTACCAACATGTGAAGAGTGGAAGATAGGCTTCGGTTCTCATTCTCATCTTATAATGTGACGACAAGAACCCCGTCAAGATTTTTCTTTTTGATGTCACATGATGACTGTTGTTCTGTTGTCTACTACATCATCGGCGGGTGTATCATAATCTATCCAGTCCATGCCAACATATCTATAAAGGATTATGTTGAGAGGCGGCCAAGCCAAGGCATCAAGCACATAACTGACTAGAGACAACCACTAAAACTGCCTACGATACAACAGACAACACAAAAAAAAACAATGGTTAGGTAGGTTCGTTATCTAGAGGGCTTCTGTACGAAACTACCTTCTCTCTGCTCACGGGTCACAACCAAGTGATGATATGATCATTTCATACGTTGACTACTCTTACTTTGAAAGAACTAATATTTATCTGTTACATCCCCGTCCAAAGTTATCTATGGATGGGCTTCTACCTATTTCAACCTATCACATTTCACTTTCACTTATACACATCTTAACACTCTATACAAGGAATCCTGTACAACACTCTAAATAAAACCTTTGTCAACACTCACACTCTAACACTCTATACACTCTAACACTCTATATACCCTGTACAGCACTCTCTAAGACTCTTTATAACCACTCACCCTCAAACAAACATGCATCTTCTCACTCCCCGAATGCTCAGAAGTTGATATGAGCGTCGATTGAGTCATCTTCAGAAGTACTTCGTTCGAAAGAAAGGTTATCATTCCTGTTATCTTCTCCAGCCTTGAATATAGCCTTTTGAAGATCGTTACCAGTACTAGTGATGGTACTCATGGTGGCAGTCTTAGCATGTTCAATGTTACTAATGGTGGTAACCTTGGCCTGTTCAATATTGACCATGGCTTGTTCGACGAAGCTATTTAACTTTTCTAGGATCAAAGGATGAATGAACGAAGTATCTTGTTCTTCAGTAGTAGGAGGAGCCTGTACTTCTACCACTTCATTTTCTTCAACAGAAAGGGAATTCTTGAGATCTATTTCAAGTTGCTCTTGCTCGGCGCCTCCATTTAGAACATCACATGTTGTGACATTGCCTTTGGCCTCAGATATCATATCATTAATCATCTTCATGGCCGCGGCGCCAAGCGTGAGGGATTGTACCGCTACACCATCAAGAATCAATGACATTTGGTAGGGATCAACAAGGCTCTTCTGCCTCGACTTCTTCTTCTTTTCAACACCACCTGTATGGACATGTTGATCAAATCCAATGAGAATATCGCCTTCTTTCTCAATGGTCTCGATGGAAGGGTCTGCACTAATATCATCATTAGTGGTTTTAAGACGAATATCAGATGTCTGACCAGTGAGACGATATCCATTAAGCTCATGCTTCCATGACTTGTCAGATAGGGTACTACCCTCATCGAATGTAGACCCGACGGTAGTGGAAGATTCTTGGATAGATACTTCAGGAAAGATCAACGACTGCACTTCCTTGGAGGCATCTGTAATAGTCTCCTGAACATTCTCTACAACTTGTGCAACTTGTGATACAAGTTCCTCAACTCCGTCTGTGGCCTTACCCTCTTCCTTCTCATCGGCCGTCTCCTCTTTTCCTTCTTGGGCCATAGGATTACAAGCTGAGGCAGCATAGAGAGCGGGCATGTCAGATCACGAAAACAATCCAACGGACTATACTATACAGAACTTACCACTCATCTTACTCTTCATTTCCAACAAGGTTCGTAAACTCTTACCCAACTTATCATCATATAATGAAACCTCGGCATCCATATCCTTTTCCATTTGTTCAAATTTTTGTGTTGCACGTGGACCCAATTTGATGTCACTATCTCTTGATTCTGCGGATGCTTCAGTTTCTGAAGTTGTAGTTGGTAGGATATCGTCTAGTTCTTCTTCGGATGATGCTTCAGTTTCAGAAGTTGAGGTTGGTAAGATATCTTCTTGAACATCATCCTCGTCCTCTTCAACAATCTTCTTCTTCTTCTTCTGTTGTTCCGACTTACTTTGTAATCCACATTGTAATGTACTTTGTAATGTACTTAGAAAAGTCTGTACATCTTCGGGTGTTGCATTAGGTTCAATGTTTAATATTGGTTTACCATTGACTGTGATTGACATTTTGGCGGCGGTGTTGGTGCTAGAGGTAGGGGTAGTAGGGGTACTACTATCCTTTGAGGCACCATTACTGCTGACCTTTGGTTTGTTGCTATTCTTGATACCTTCCTTCTGTTTAGTAGTAGTAGCAGCAGATGATGAAGTAGTACTACCATTCTTTAAAATACTCTTCTTCTTCTTCTTCCTCTTGGCCCTCTTGGATAACATACGTAACTTGGCAGTATGTGCACTCTTGGCAATTGCAGCATCATGAAAGTGTGATTTTGATGATGCATTGTTGTTTGCTGGATTGGCGCTGCCGATACTTTGATCATATTCCTTGGCTGTTAGTACTTGTGATGGAATTGTTATGTTATCTGTTATTGTTACTGATTTCTTTCTTGAGAATCTCATGATTGATAGTGGTGATATATTAAGATTTGCAATTATATATCTATCTATTTGATTGATTGACGGTATGTAGTCTAGTAGATGTTGAGTGGTATAATATGAGAGCAATCAAATTATTATTGTAGATGCATCAAAATTTAATAGGCAGAAATAATCTCGTGCATTGCATGCAATCTCGTACGCCTATTGAAATATTGTTGCTGTCAATCATTGCCATCATTGATTCTTTAGAGTAACAACGATGTGAGTGAAGACGATTTCTATGAGAATAAAAAGGATATCGTATCCTACATAGGAAGGTAATACAGTATTTTTTATATACAATTACCTTGCAAGCTATAAAACATTTTTAGGATAGAGACAATTATTGAGAGCATTATCTACTTGCATAATTGTTTGATACTCCTCGCTCAATTCGAATCAATTTGAATAATTCATATCGAAGGCAGAAGCACTAGCAGCAGTTGCTCTCATAAATTATCAACCCAATACCATTTTGCAATAACCATCGATCACCGATTCCACTACAGCCATCTTATACACCTAAACATAAACATCTTGCAATCATGGGCAAATCATTCCTATCAAAGCATCCTACCATCAAGAAGATGAGTAAGTCACTCAAATCATCCTTCAAATCGAAGAAACTCAAGAAGGTACAAAAGAATGGTGTTTATACCTTCGAGGAGGAGGCCAAGAAGACTACTACCACACCACCCGCCGCCGCTGTCGTCGAGAAGGAGGAGACAGTCGATGTTTTGGAAAAGCGTACATCCGAAATGTCAGTTAGTTCCACCGAGAATGAAACTGAGGTTGCCCTAGTTCCAGAAGACGAAGACAAGATGGAAGAGGAAGAGTCCCCTATTGAAGAATCTCCATCTGCCGAGGTTGCTACCTCCTTTGCAGCTGTATTAACTGAGATGATGACATGTACCGAGAAGAAGGAGGAAGAAGATGCTGTCTTACCCCCTGCCGCCGCTGAAGAAGCCCCCAAGGAACAAGAATCACCCGATGTTGAACCCTCCCACACCAACGAAGAACCCGGTGTAGAAACCGTACAGCAAGATGATCGTGTAACCATTGGTTTCTACTCAAATGACAAGGCTCAAGATGCCGAAGCACCCCAAGACGAACAAGAACCAGGTGTCATGGCCAACGCGTTGGCATTAATGGAACAATACCTAACCTGTGGTTTCTCACCCGGCGGAACGCCTATTGAACCTGAAGTTGTTGTTATTGATACTCAGGAGGTTAAGAAGTTGAGTTTACCCATGGAAGGAGAGACTGAAGAAGAAGAGTCTCCCGAGATGGAGGATGGACGTGATGCTGAAGAGCAAGTTGCCCCTGCTGCTGAACTTCAGGCTGAGATTCGTGCTTAAAGAAGCTTTCATCAATAATTGTTGTTATGTGTATGAACAGTTTGAGATGTGATATGTGTTTAGGAGAAAGGCGCCTCCCTTCTTCTGATACAACCTTGTTGTTCGGAATATGAAGACAGGGGTTGCCTATGTAGTGTTTGGAGATATATAGATAGTAATAAATAGTCTAAGGATGAAATCTTTTAGATATAACTCCTGCCTACACATGCTAATCTACCTAGTTTATCTTTTACTAACTTATAGTATTAGCCAAACAAGCATTAGTATCCATATACTCAGCCATACAACAATCTTCCATATCAACAAAGAGATTAACAGTTTCTCTTGACTGCTTACCATCATTTCGACACAGCTGGTATACATAATCAGGATACCACGGATTCCAAACTGGCTGCTTTGCACTAACTATTGGTGATGGAGTCGGCGGAGGAGCTGGGTATGTAATGATAGCATGATTCATACAAGTTTCATATGTAATCCAAGGATCATTACAACAATCTCGTATGTTGGTATATTGCACAGCTTGTTTAAATCCTTGATCATCATCGAGACAGATGCTATTCGTCCTGTCAGGATAGTATATTGCATTGTCATTTGGTGGACTTGGTGCTTGATCATCGGCATCATCGATGATTACAGTACCAACACACTTGGGTTCTTGGACAGGTTTGGCATGCTTACATAGTGTAGTTCCGATATCATCAAACCAATCAAACTCACAGCATGAGTCATAGCTTGAGAAGAAGTTCATTTCATATTCAGAAGCTTGTCCATCACAGTGACATACATTGTTCTCTCTGCAGTAAAACGAAACATATCAGTGAGTAAAAGTTAAACCCTTCAAAGCCCTCCACAGCAAAAAAGATTCAAAAAACTTACAAGTCAGGATAGTACAAAGCCAACTCAACATCATTCCCACTCCCCTCTTCATCATTTGCATCATCAACCACCGTCATCATTTTTGCCTCCATACAAACCTCACTATCAATCCAATCCATATCACAACACTCTTCATAACTGTCATATAAATTATCTTCCCATATACTTTGTTTACCATCATTTAAACATATATTATTATAATAATCTGGATAATACATATTTGGTTTATTCTCTAAACAATGTGATTTGTTGATAATGTAATTGAAGGCACAACATTCATTGTAGGTGTAAAAGAAATTTGTTTCATATATCGATGGTTCATTGTCAACTTTGGAAAGACAGATGTCATTAGTATAATCAGGATACCAAATTGCACCGTACGTAGGTGACGGTGCAGGCGTGGGTGATGTGGCATCTAAACATAATTCCATATTTGATGGAAAGTAAGTTGAACAACAACCAGATGATGTTGAGAATAGATACATCTTATCAACACCTATAGGTTGATTACCATCATTTAAACATATGCCCTTCATAAAATTTGGATAATAGATTGAACCCTCCATGTTTAATGGTGTTGGTGAATACGATGGTGTATTTGATGGTTTATACGTTGGACTTGATGATGGTGTATATGTTGGTATTAATGTACTATCACAATTATAATCTTGAGCCCATACACAGATTTCGCCATTGTAGATGGTACCCGATCCACAGGTATATCGTCCTTCTTCAACTCCATCACGACAATAGATGTAGGATGTACATCCTGGTAATGATTTATATCCAGTGTAAGTTGGTGGACATGATATTATTTGTGTTTGATATTCAGATCGCTTGTTGTTGGAGATGCCATTTATTGGTGACTGTGTCGGTGCGCCGTTATTATTGTCATTGGCTATAGAATCATCAAGCTCTTGTTGCTGCTTTTCATCATCAATATTATAATAAACTTCACAATCATTCTCATTCATATTAGCTATACAAGATAATGTCATTATATCAAACTTCAAATTATTTGAACTATTGCATGCCTTGGAACGTTTGGCTACTCCATTTTGACAATCGACATATCCAATACAATCTTGAAGTGGTGCCAATCCACTATAATTTGGTGGACAATAGTTGTCTAGTGAATGTAGCTCTTGATCGTTATTCATCTCTTCGTTATTAGCGTTGATATTGTTGTCAATGGTATCATCAAATTCTAACAATTCATCACCAACTTTACAACCATCCTCCAACAAATGTGGCCAGGTACATAATTTACTTTGAACATCAAATAATGTACCACTTGAACATTGTATAACATTTGATGATTGTATACCATTTGTACAGTGTATGTATCCGTGACAGTTGTTTGTGGGGTATGTGCCTGATGAGGAGGGGGATGGACATAGTGGTGAGTTTGCTAGAGTGCGTTGTTTTTGTTGTTTGTTATTGTTGTTGCGGCGAAGATTGGTTGGTTTCCCACTATCATTGTCTTTGGTGGCGGATACAAGGGAATATGAAGAGGAGGAAGCGAGTAATAGTAAGCAACATGATATTGATATTGACATTGATATTGTTCGATAGTTGAAATGAAGTGGTCGTATTTTGCCGCCACTCATCGTCAAAGGCTCTTCAACTCTGTCATTGTTTTGAACAGCATCTCTCGGTCTTTTATTTCTCTTCATTATTGCAATAAGTAGAAGAGCTAGGTAGCAGAGTTTTCTATTGCTATTAGTATTATCAGGCCATACCTACCCTGTTGTGGGGGGCTGTTATATGAAAGTAAGGTGTCGTTGCGCTTATGATGTCACAAATTTGAGGGCTCAAGTAATTTAGGTCTCATGAACACCACCAATTGAAAGCCATCTATTATCATGATACGGCTTTGTTAATACACAACCTAGTGTATTGGACTATATCAACTCTTCCAAGAATACTAATCAACCTTAGTTTGGTTTAATTCTTCATATATTTAGTACCTCCTTTTCTCTCCATCTTCGTCGTCGTCCCTGTTGCTATTTTACTCCCTATTCTAACCGGGGAAAACACTATTGGGGCCCTAACTTCAGCCCACCGCAGGTGCCCCCGGAGGGCTAGCGCGCTTGCGCGGCTGTTAATATTTAATTATTCCACACACGCACAATAATTCATACTCTAGGACGATATATATTGATGGAGAGGATAGGCAAGGTATTACCTCCCCTCGCGTATGTATTAGGTGAGTTTATTTTTTATTATTGGATACAGTGTATTTATGGAACGGTTTGCAATAAGGATAGAGATATGTGTCTTGAAGATTATGTATATAGGTGATATCGTATCTTCGTTAGGCATGTATTGGTGCGGATAGAAGTTGAGTAATATAGTATCATATATATTAGTAGAGATTTTAGGTGGTATATTTTAATGAGTATACGTGTTGGTGGTACGGATAAACATATTAGAGTAGTTGGGAGTTTGATATACAATCAATGCCTTGCGATACTCATCTAATCCCATCACTCTCTTCTTAAATGCATTCATAGAATAACAATGGGAAAGAAATCTAAGAAGTCTAATAAGAATAGTAAGGCCGGTGGTAAAGTACAACAACCCCAACAACAACAAAAACAACAGAAACCTCATGATAGTCCAACACCAGATAATGCAAATAAAAACAGCGAAGAGTATGATATTGCCACGCTGCAACAAAAACTAAAGGAAGAAATCTCCGAGCAGAAAAAGAACTTAGTTGATAAGTTGAAAGAGTTGGCAGAGCAGAAAGAGAACTCATCAGTCGATTCAAAAGCACGTGAGGCTGAAAGGGCCCTCCTTCGAGAAACTGCCCTTCTTCGGATGCAACTCACAGAAAAGGAAGAGGCGTATGATCTTACTTTCGAAAAGGAAAGGATTGAATCGATTGTCAGTGAACATGCGGAGGCACATTCTCCGCATACATCAGAGTGCCCCATATGCCTTGAAGATATTCCATTTGTAAGTTACAATACAATGGTAGCGTTTGCATGTTGCGGTGGTGGTATGTGCTGGGAATGTTACGAAAGTAACGAGAACAGAAAATTAAAGTGCTGTCCTCTTTGTCGAGGTAATAGTACTCCAGCTGATGAATTTAGGCTATCAAAAATACGTGCAGAGAAGCAGCATCAACCTCAGTTTCTAGTATCTGTAGGAAAAAGTTATCTTTATGGTGATAGTGGGTTTCCAAGGAATGTAAAGAAAGGTTTGGAATTGCTCAATCTCGCTATTGAACAACGTCATCCAATTGCATTGTATCAAATGGGGTTGCTCTGCAGAGAAGGTAATAACAGTAGTTGGGGTAATGAAAACTTTGCCGATCTACTACCCCAATCAGATGCAAAGGCGATACAGTTTCTAAAAGAGGCGGCCGATCTTGGACTTGTTGATGCCATGGTGGAATTAGCGAATGTGTATTTTGGTCCAGACGGAGATGCCGGCAAAGATGCCCTTGAGAATGCTATTCGTTACACAACTCTTGCATATCATCACAGTCACCACAAGCTTTACAAGGACGACCCTAAGTTTGACGGAATGCTAGCCTATAACATGGGATCAGTATTTCAAAATACTTTCTGGGGAAATTTTGTTAATTTGCTCGAGCTGAGTAAATCACAGTTGCTGTATAGGGCGAGGCATTACTTTGAAGAAGCTGCAAAGAAGGGATACGAGAAAGCTTATTATGCCCTTGCACGAACATTACTTGATATGTCTATTGAAGATAAAGTATTCGGTCCTGGTTTAATGTTAACCCCACTTATACTTTTTTGGGGCAGGAAAGCTACCAAAGTGACATGCACAAGATATGAGCTAGACTCCCTTGGTAGGTCAAGGTCAGAAGCAGCTTCATTGGTTGAGAAAGTGGAGAATTTAGTGAAACAAAACTGCGCAACATGCCATAAAAAGGCGGATGCCGATGTTGAATTCAAACGCTGTGCAAAATGCAAGTCAATTTGGTATTGCTCCAAAGAGTGTCAAGTGAAACATTGGAGTGATGGTCACAAATCTGATTGCATGAAACTCTGAGTATGGAAAACGTGCCTATCTTTCACTTGATTGTTTGTTGGAATGAGTAAAAGTTTATTGAGAAATGAAGTCTATAAAAATAAATGAATTTGATAAACTACTCTTTCTTGAGCACGTGAGTAATAAGTATTGAATCCTCCATCACGTCAGGCCAACAGAGTCTAGTTCACCACTTACTTAGGGGGAGGATACCTTCCGGTATCCTTTTTCTCTCTATCTAGCTATCTCTCTCTTCTCTCATTCTTCACTCACTCAATTGGCGCTACTATCAACGCACGGAGATGGAAAGCGTTGGTTAATAGAGATCCACATGGCTAGTAGATACAACAATGCACCGCAGTATCATACATAGCATTCTATTCTGCTGTTAAACATCACAATCATAACCAACGCCTGCTGTCAATCAAATAACAATATACCTTTGCACAACAAAAAAGTAATATGACGAAGTCATCAACAACACCCGCCGCCCGTAGGAGTAGTATCAACGAATGGAATAAGTACTACCAAGCACTCCAAACACTTAAAACAAAAACTGGTAATTGCAATACTATACCTGTCGGTCATCAAATACAAGGTTCAATATCCTCTGTACAATTACGTTCATGGAGTGATAAACAACGGAAGTTATTTGCTACATCTAAACTTGATAATAGTAGAGTTGATATGTTGAATGAGTTGGGGTTTAATTTTAACATGAAGAAAAAGACTTCATCTATAGCATCACTCTTCAACCGCCGCCGTGGTAGTAAGAACAAGAAAACAAAGATTGACGAAGCTGAATTAAAATCACTAGTAACAAGTATTAACCTATCATCGAAACAAGAAGCTAAATTGATGAAACACTATGTGGGTAGAAAACATATTTTGATTGAACATTTGAAAACATTAAAGGCAAAGCAAGATGAGCAGATGGAACAGCAATCAAATCTAGATGCTATAGCTGCCGCCGCCGCCGATGGTACAGTAGTTGCAAATGATACCACTGTGGATAGTTGCCTAGATAAGATAATTGAAAGCACAACTGATAATGATGAGAATAAGAGTTTATTGAGTGAACTTACCAATCCAAAGTTTATTGCAAGTCGTACAAAAGAGGAGGAATATCTAACTTTATCAAAGTTACTAAAGATGGCATCGGTATCGGTAGATGAGGATGAGCATAAGGGTAATACTACTAACTTTGAACAGGATGCATTATCACTTGTTGATAGCATCGGCAACAAATTTGCAATGGGCTTTAAGGATATGCTCAGCACTGTAGTGGAAGATCAAGATAACATTGACGCCGTTGCTACTGAAGGAGAGCAGGGTAGGAATGATGTTGTCGATGAGTCATCCCAAGAAGAAGAAGTAGATGAGAAGGAAAAGGGATGCATCATTACTCAATGGGAAGAGTTTGAGCAACTCATGACGAGTATGAACTTTTGCATGCCAATATCAGCATCTACCAATACGCCTGACTCTTCTACCCAGACAGAAGAATTGAAGTCTCTTTTGCAAACCGCAAATATCAAGAGAGGGGATTCGCTCCTATCAAAGTTTGCAGGTGAAGAAGATAAGCTAATTGCTCATTTGAAGAGATATCAAAATGAGAAGGACCAGAAGGCTGAGTTGAATTCTCTACTACAAACTGCTGAATTCAAGAAGTCGGAAACTAAGACCAAGCTTTTGGAGAAATATGCAGGAAAGGAAGATGTGTTGATAAACAATTTGAGGAGATACCAGGATGAGACAAAGAATGCAGTTGATGTCAGGGAAGACGACAGGAATGATGTAGAAAATCCTGCTGCCATTCATGAAGAAGTGCGAGGTTAGAGTCGAGTTGAAATATGTTGTGCCCTTGGAAGACCATTGAAATGGTAGATGTTGTCGACGTATGTTTTGCAGTCGTCGTTAGATTAGCCTGAGGAGTTGTAAAAGTAAATATATTTGTATCATATTACAATCTTACATAACATTTTATCAACAAGTACTCATACATAACTTCCGGCATGTTAAGCTATCCGGATTCATCCTCGCCACTTAAACTACCTCATTAGAGGTCTATACACTCTATTAGCAAGTGAAAGTTCGGACACCACTGGCACTAGCATTAGTAGTATTCGAGCTTAATTGAGGTTCTTCGTCATCAGATGAACGTTCGCCATTGGCAATCAATTGCTCTGAATCTCTAACCTCTGCTTCGTTTCTAGTTTTCTTGCATGTGATATACACAATAAGTAAGGGAAGTACCACAACAGCAATGATGATACCGGCAATTGCTCCGGCAGATAGTTCATTGGATTCGCTAACATCCTTTTCGGTTTCTGATTTGTCTACAATACTCGTAGCTTGTGGAGCTTCGAATTGACGCTCAATCGAAGGTCTCATCGATTTGCTTGTACTCTTATTTGTTGGACTTAGTGTAGAAGTGGTGGTCATACCACTACTTGGAGATATACTACTGCTGCCATTGGGTGATTTTGTCATATTTACACCCACACTTGGTGATTTACTCGAGCTATCAATAGTTGGTGGCTTGACATTTGGACTTTCGGATGTATCTGTTGGACGTCGAGTAGGGACATTGGGAGAAGGATCAGCAACAGGAGATGAACTATCAATGGTAGGAGTACTAATACTGGTACCAGTTGGACTAACACTACTCGTTGGTCTATCCGATGGACTTACAGTAGGAGGCAGCTGAACAGGCTCCTCTCCTGTAGGTGGGAGGATGTTCTCTTCACCAATTGCATCAGTTGTAGTTGAACAAATATCTGCAATATAATCTTGCAGTTGAGTACTCATACTGTTTGGATCATCTATATTAATACCCTGTACATTAATGTTTGCACGATCTCCCTGACAACAATTCGATGCTCCTCCGACTCCGAATGCCTTACATTGACAACTTAATGTGACGAATGCAAATTTATTTTGCATTGTTAGATCACTGTAATCACTTAGATTGTTCTGTGTGTAATACCCATTAGACATCCCATCAGTAAATACAAAGTAATCTTCGGGACCTATTTGACCATCATCACAGGCTGCAGCTACAAGATTGTTGAGGCATTGTTCTGAAACGAATAGGGTTGTGGAAGTATCTTCTTGAATGTGTCGTCGAGTATTATCTAGTGCAGGATACTCGCTGCTAATACCAATACCATCTATTGTTGTAATATCTTTGATAATAGTTGTTGTACGAAGATTATTATTGGGAATTGTGGCAGCAGCATTGTTGATGATGACAGCGGCCACGAGCAGAGAGTGTAACATCGAGCCTTTGTGAAGATACTTTATGATGTGAAAAGATACTTTGATATTTGATATAAAATCATTTAATTGCAATACAATACATGATTCCTCATAAATATCGAGCGGCAAGTGTGCATATTATACGTGATACTACTGATCGTATGAAACAGAGATGGCAGTATGGTAGGCAGTAGGTGAGAGGAGGCAGTTCTCTCAAATCTCATGGTGGCAGATTCCTACATCTACTACTCTTTCCTAATCGTCGCATATGTAGCACACTCTTCACAACACAATAATCACTATTGTTATACCATCATAAACCAAGGTCAAGCATTCATTTAGCCTCCTTATTATCGAGGAGTATCGTCTCCTACAATATCTCATGATCGGCATAAAAAATATGACCAAGACCAAAAGCCAGGCAAAGGTGCATGAGGAACAGGAACGACGAACAACCACACGCACCCTTTCTCCTCTTTGACAACATTACTACTATCATCTTCTTTGATAAAATCAACAATATCATGGTGCGATGGAAGAGAACTATCGTTTTACAACTGACCTACTCTGTAGTGGAGTTGACAAGTCATATTATATATATCCATATAGAAATCTCAACACATAATTAATAATCTTATTCTAAATATACCCCTTTACACTCACTCATCTGAGAGAGAATTCGTAACCTTACCCAGCTTCTTTACAACCGACTCGGCTACCATCTTATCACGTGCAATCTCTGCCGTCTCATCAAGTCCACACCAAGTTGGAGGATTGTGAGAAGGTAAACTATCAATCCAAGCAAATATGTCATCCTTTGAACTTCCTTCTGGCAAGACAGGCGCACCTTCGACGTCTGCTAGAGCAAAGTCCACATCAAACGCTTTAGGAGTAAATGTATTGTTCACGAGATTATCTAGAATCTCTTGATCTAAATCATTCGTAATTCTTCCGCCAAACACTCCTTTGCGCAGAGTTGTTGAGATTGCTTCCCAAGGAAGTTTCTCGGGATCAATATTTTGCTTCCTCTTGCCAAAGGCATCATCAACAAGTGAATCAATAACATCTAGAGCATGAGTGGCATCTGCCTCAGTGAACTGATATTGTTCACTCCAGCCATTGGGCATGAAGCGTAAACGTTCTTGAACAACTGCATGTACCCATCCGAGGATCAAATATAAACGATTCTGAACACTGTTACCGAACCTCTCGCTTGAGATACTCGAAAAGAATCGAGATAGAGACGCCTTGATACCCGTAGGTGCTTCTGCTACAATCACATCACTAATCTGAAGTAAAGCAGTGGGAAGCTTGGGGCTAATCTCACTAGTGATGAATATGCGGAAATCACGATGTGTTCCTGTGCTTAATGACTGAAGAGTCTGAACAAGAGTATCTTCTAACCAATCAGTACAAAGATGACAGTTCTTCAACATTACCCAAGTTCCTCTCTTTGATGCAGTGGCAATAAAGTTCTCGGCTATCTGAAAACCTTCGGCTGAGCCCATTGCAACCGAAAGTAGCTCCTTCGAATTAGACTTGGCCATTGCCTCAACTCGACCACTAACGTCGTGTCCAGGTGCGCTGCATAGTAGTAAGGGCACCATTGATGTGATGTCTTTGAAGGCCACGTCCTTGAGATCGTTTAGACCCCTACCCTGCCATGGGAAGCTCGACCCAAAGGATTCGTCAATTAAGGCAGTGATATCATCAGTTGATGATACCTCTTTCTCACTAAGCACATCTTGTCCGGTGGAAATCTTAGCAAGGAGGAGGGCAAATACCATTTTATCCTCAACTTTCAATCCACGGCCAATCCTCGAGGCAACTTCTTGATAGAGTTGTGTTTTCAATAAGGATAGGCGCTGTCCTTCCTCGGTAGATTCACCAATGACTGTATTCTTGAGAACACACTGTAACATACTCATAAAGGACTGAGCAGTAAACTCATACAAGAAGTCAATCTCCCTCATACCTGCAAACAAAACAAAGAGCTGCTTGCAAATGAGAGAGAAGGGCTCAAACTTGGAGATTGCGCCTTCAACTTCAGTCATGACCTGAGCACTCTTGGCGATCTGTTCCTCAACTTGACCTCCTTCTTTCATTAAACGTTCCATGCCCTCTACCACACGATCGTCGTCAAGAATACTACCCTCCACAGCACTAATTTCCCTCAACATTTGTTCTTCCAGGCCTCTCAGCTTTACATTTTGTTCACCTTGCAACTTGAGGATATCGTTCCTTTGTTTCTCAAGCTCTGGCTTCTCACATTCCAAGATTCGACTAAGACTCTGGCTCTGTAAACCAGCAGGAGTGACTGTGAAGTTGATCAATGTCACACGAGAACAAATATCAGGGGTCAACTTCACGGCTGGGTTCTTGGTAGTGAGGATAATGTTGAACTTGGGACTATAGTCAACGTCTTCGGTTCCAATTCTAACCAATGATCGACCACCGGTGCGTTGAATCTCCTTGTTCAGAATAGGATTAAGGACAGGATCTAGCTTCTCCACATTCTCAACGAGTAGAGTAGTTCCGAATCTCACAGCTCCGGCGAGCGTCTTCATGAATGCCTTATCTAAAAAGCTTGTCTTTTGAATCTTTTGATCTTTGTACTTGCTCATGACAAACTGGAGAATGGAAGCATACGAGTTAGATACGATGATATTCATGATAAAGTAAAGCAAGAAATACATAGACTTACATCAATAGCATGACCGCTAGGGTCAATGATCAAGGGGAACCGAACACAACGATCCAAAATAACACCATTCTCCAGACTCAAACTATCAGAGGGAAGGCCTTGCGATTGCCATTCAAGCCTGTCTGATGCTTTACTAAGTGATTCTACCATACCCAAATCATCTCGGAACTCAATACCTAACAGATCAAGAGCATTTCGCCATTGCTTTAGTAAAGATCTTCTTGTATTGAATGTGAAGAAGCCAGAATAAGTCAGGAACGCGGCCATCTGCAAACCATCTCCCACCAAGTTCATTAATATAGATTGGAATCCTTCACTACTCTTGGACCAACGTTCAGACTCTTGAGAGAGACTCTTCATTAAACTTTCAGCCCTATCGACCTTGGTTGTTACTACCTCCATCTCTCGTTTGAGAGCTTCAACGTCTCGGATAAGGAGTGCATACTCAGCTTTGTAATTAGCAATCGAAGATTCAAGTTGAGCTACTTCCGACTCGAGAGTTTCCTTCTGTTCAGTTGCAACCGCAGCATCCTTCTCTAATTGCTCAACTTCTTCACGTAAAGGAGCAATACTGTTGTAGATGGAAGAGTACTTAATTTGAGACTCCGCCCATTGGTACAGTGGACCCACAGCCTTACTTGATCTCATCACCTTCTCCACTGACAAGTCATCATTTCCGTCAAGGTACTTGTCCTTACAAATCTTGATTTGTCGTGATGTCAGCTTGTCCACATCAAAGTCTAAAATACTAGAAATGAATTCATTCTTTGCTAGAACCTTTCTGATATCCACCCACTCGGTGCTCTTTTCGCCCAACATGATGACAACACATTCTAACGTCAATTTAACATTTGCAGGAGGACGTTGGAGGTTTCTGATTTCATCCAAATCACGCTTCTTGATACCCTTAACACTGCTCTTGGCGCTGATCAAAGCTGGCTCAGCTTCATCAAGCTCTTTCTGTGCCTTCTCCTTCCTTTCAGCAATGGCAATCTGTTGCCGGTCTACATCGTCACTCATCTTTTCGGCTTCTTCCTTCCTCTTCTGGGCTTCATTCTGATCAGCAACCATCTGCTGGAGTTTGTTATTTGCCAATAGCTCTTTCTCGCGAAGCTCAATAGTTTTTGCAGATAAGCTAGTCTTCAATTCGGCTACATTCTCTTGCGTCTGTTTGAGCTTTGATAGGCCGGCATTGACATGCAGCTGCTCATCTTCAATTGTTTCACGCTGGGTATTGACACATGTAACAAAGTTGTTAATCAAAGCAAGATAATCTCGAGGTGAGAGGAATGTTCGACTTGTACTTGATGCTGATGACGCTGTCTCTTCTGATACATTCTTCGTGATGGTATGAAGCTGAACAAGTGCAGCAACCACAGCCTGGTGGAAGCCTCCACTGGCAATTCCCTCAAATGCACCTTCAACTCTAGCCATTAGATCTTCTCCTTCGCCGATACCCCACGAGCCACCAACAGCCTCGGCATCGCCCATGTCCAACCTGATGGTGAATTCCTTTCCTACTTCTGCCATTGCTTTAGGACTCCAGGTACCAAACCAATCAACTACACATCTATTGAACAAGGCTGGAGAGGTAGTAGAGCGATTCTTCCACTCGCCGCCACTTGGATTCATAGTGAACACGACATGCAAGTTACGCTGCACAATGCCAGTAAAACGACGCCACAATTCCTCTTCACTATCAATAATGACACCATCACGAGCGGCACTATCTCTACAAGCACTCATTAAAGCAGTGTAATCATCACCATCGAAGAGGCCTGGCACTTCTCCAGAGGCTAGTAAGGCATTCATAGCCTCGAGGAAACCGCTTCCTAATACATTTCCTTCATCAAAGATGAAACAAATCTTTTCGCCATCAACACCAACACGACGCATAACTCCACGCAAGTCTTCATTGAAGTCATCAATTCCATATCTAGAATGAGCCTTGATTTGGAAGATTTGCAACCCATTCATCCACGAGACGAACTTGGATAGGACAGTTTTGCTGTAGTAATAATGAGATGAGATAAAAAGAAAGTAAGAATAATGAGTTGTTGAGATGTGACAAACACAAAAGTAAGTAAAGCATCCTCTTACCCAGCTCCACTATCACCTACTAACAAAAGATGACCCATTGGCTGACGCAAAACACGATCAATACGCAATACATGGTCAAGCACCTGATCAAATATAACAAGCGGAACATCAAGCTCCTCTTCATAAAACACTTTGAGCCTAGCACTGATGAATGTCTTTAACTCATCTCGAGTAACACGCTTGGTATCCTTCGACAACCACGAGCTGTAAAATAAAGGACGTTCAAGGACTTCATCATGGTCAATGGCAGCAAACAACTGTCTAGCTACATCATCAATCTTGTCCGAACACCATTCGATTTCGTCAACTTCTACTAGACGATCAGAGAACAAACGGAGTGCCTCGTGTGCCCAAATACGGACTAGTTCTTCACGCGTGAGACCCTGATCCATATTAACAACCGCTTCGTATATTCCACGAACCCAACGACTAAGTTCACGAGGAGAATAAAAGTACTGGGGCTGCATCTTTTGAGTAAATCTCTTCTGACAAGCCGTGAATAGTTCAATCATGGCCTCTGTTATCACATCAGTTTCGCCCTTGAGATGAGGAAAGAGTTTCATCGTGCCTCCATTGAAAGTTCGATAAATCTGTGTCAAAGAGTCTTTAGAAGGGAAGTCAACAAGAAGTAGAGATGCATGACGGAGAAATCGTGATGACATCACAACTCGACCAGCATCCGTTGGAGGGTTACATGCACCGACAAACTGAATCCTGTTCGTCTTTACCCAAACATTATCCTCCCTCCAGAAGCCACCCTGTTCAACGAGCTGCCTCATGAACATGATAACTCTCTGTGTTCCATAACTATCCTCCTCGGGAAGGTTGATTTCGTCACAAAACACAACAAGCCAACTACTAGTACCAAGACTCTCTGCTGGCTCAAGTACAACATCTTTACCTTTCCTCACATAAGTACAGTACTGTGCAAATGTCTTCATAATGATCTCAGGTGTAGTACGAGAAGAGAAGTTGAGGCTTGCAAGTACAACACCCTGAACGGACTGCAATACACTTGTCAACGTCATAGTCTTTCCTGAGCCTGGAGGTCCACAAAGGATGAGCGGAGCCCTACTTTCAAGCCAGGCACCAAGGATATCAGAATGACGAACAGTATCTGTTGTTGTAACAACAACGTCGGTGGCAGTGACCTTGTGACTTTCGATTTCAATTCTGGGTACACTGTCACTCCAGAGCTCCAATTCTCCATTCTCTACTCTAACTCGATAATCAGCAAGTGAGCCATTGTCATCATCTGATGGAAGCATCATACCACTGGAACGTAATAGCATATCGGCAAGTTCTGTGCGTACTTCCCAAGATGCACTGCCCGAGAATGACCAAAGGAGCGAGTGTAACAACCAACGCTTTGCAAAGTTATCCATGTGTTGTCCTGTCATGGGAAAGTCTGGATGGTTGTAGTCGTATTCAATTGCCAGTCCAATACCCTTAACAAGTAGAGACTTCAAACTCTTGAGTAAGCCTTCTCTAGATGGTTTCATAATGTGCTCTTTTGACAAAGCAAACTCAAGTGCATCGTTAGTAAGGGAGGTAGATCTTGCATCTTCAGAAACAACAAGACTTTGAATGGCATCTAAGAACGAAATCTGGGTAGAAGGAACAGCATCAGCCGATAGGTTACTATCTCCAGCAATATTCTCAGTGCGGAGCTCTCCAATGAGATGTGATAGTGTCATCTCATTTGTAATAGTATCGGCACTGAACCATACCATACCACAACGAGATACAGTTGCAGGCGTAGCTTGTTCCAAACTGTCAACTTCTAGGATGATGCGGACATTATCTGGGATAGTTAAACGCTCTCCACTTGGTAGTGTCAATAGCTTGTTATCATCAAGTACAGAGTTCAAGTTCTCTGCCCACTCTGGATCGACGTCTCCGTCAAACACAATCCAGTGTCGTCGATCTGCTTCACCACGTTGGTTAGCAATGATAGTTCGTAGTAAGTGAGTAAAGATACCATCAGTCCATTCTAAGGTAGTGCCATCCAAAACTCCATACAAGCTCTCCTTATCGACAGCCTTAGGATCTATTGTGTAGATTTCACTCTTTGACCCATCCTCGGCTTCATAAATTGCTTTTAGTGTTCGCAGAGCAGATGTCTTACCCACTCCGCTTGGTCCGACAATCATTATACCATGTCTCATTTCAATAACCATCTTTAATTGAAGGATCTTTTGTACCCAATCATCCGCAGGAATGTAGTTGTATAGCTTGCATATTTCATTCAGCTTGTCCTTCATCGTGTCATCTTCCATTTTGGTCACTTCTGAGCCAGGGAAGACATCTTCCAAGATGGACGAGAATACACCAATATCTTCAGCAACGAGCTTGGGTAAGATATTGTTACAGGCGCCTTGGATTAGAACTGTACGTTCGAGTGTTGTGAGCTCGTCACCTTCAAGCTTCTTATTGTCCATAATTGCTTTACGCTTCAACCCTCCAGCAGATACAAGAAGTGTTTTCAATGCACGAAGTCCAAAATCATAATGACTCTGCTTTGACATTTGTTTCTGACTCATGATGAATAGGTCAACAACTCTTCCTGCGAGCTTCTCGGCACTCACAATACCTTGACTGTAAAGCATAACCTGAGCAATCAATTTACGATCAGGCACAACCATGGCAACAGATCTGAACAAAGTCTTGAGATTGTCAGGTAGGTTACTACGACCAGCATACCCAGGGTTCATAGTCACGAAGATGCCGACATTATCATGTAAACGGATAGATTTGCCAAGTAGTTCAATATTGTTCTGTCTCTCAAGTAGACCTTGTTGGATGGTTAGAATCTGTTGACTCACGGCAGAAAGGATACGCTCCTCTAACCTGTTGAACTCATCAAAACATCCCCAGGCACCAACTTGACAAAGACCACAAAAGATACGACCCATAGCACCAAAGTCAAACGACTCATCACAATTCATAACGACCACAAACCGGCCAAGCTGAGCGCCTAACGCTTTGACGCTCTCGGTCTTTCCTGTTCCTGCTGGCCCAAATGGATTGCCACCTGATGTCAAGAAGCAATAATTAGGTTATTAGAATCATGTTGATAAACACACATACAAGTATTGAAACTAATAATTGATATACTTACCCATACGGAAATGAAGGGCTTGAGTCAAGGTCAAGTAACAACGATCTGTCAATGGTGTTTGAACAAGTCGTTCACCAATACCAAGATATTCAAAACCATAATGAAATGATGCATTTGACAGACTGATACGAAGTTTTTCGGTGAGCTTTTCAGCATTTGGGTTAAAGTCATACCGAAGATGATATAACCATCGGAAGTCATTAACATCTTCAACACCATCGTCAATCATGGAACGTGTAACATCCCGCTGATGTACGAGTTCGGTAATGAGCTGCTCAAACTTCTTACGAGACTCCGTTGGCAAGTCTTGTAGTACAGTCTCTGCCATGACCTCGAGCTTGCCATTGATTGCACTGAGTACGCTCTCCAACTCAGGCTTGCTATTGTCCTTTCGTAATGCAGCATCCATTCCCATACTCCAATTAACCAAGGTTGCCAGAATCATTACTTGTGCTGGAAACTTGCCTGCCCAACTAACAAACTCAGTCTTGCCCTCGGGACTGCTAGTAGAAGATTGAGCTGATTGGACTTCGGTAACAGCCGTGTCAAGTAGCTTGGCAAGAGTGGTGTGCATACCACCCTCGAGTTGTTTGAGCCAATCTTTAACATTCATCTTGTTTGTCACAGTAATGGGTGTATCCAATTGTACCTTTTCGCCATCTTTGGAGATCATGGAATCAAACTTTGTAAGTACACCTTCCTCCTCTTCACATGGGACGGTACCAAGAGTTGCAATACTGGCAAACATTTTACCAAGGTGTGGTAATACCTTCCCTGGCTCGGAAGCGTTTCCGATAATCTCCAGCAAGTCATCGTCTCCCAAGAAGTAGAAACGTGACAAGTCACTCCTCTGCTTCTCGAGGTATGCACCAAGAGCTTTTTGGATCACAGTCATTAAATTAGCCAACCTCTCGAGGGTGCGCTGTAAGTTTTCAATGTTCAAAGCTTCCATGGCATACGGACGGTTGGATATGCGTCTCATTAGAGTAATGAACTCCCCGTCTACATTCTTGAAGCGTGACCACTCAGCTGGTAATTGAGCTTTGATATCAGCACTGCCAAAGAAGATCCCTTCGAGGTAGACCCAACGCCTTTGAACATCAATCCAGGCATCAAATGCAGCTCTCAACTTGGTAAGACGGTCTTCCCAGAGATTGCCATCTTCTTGGAACTCCCTTACAGCACGGTAGTAAGGTGAGCTTCGCATCAAGACAAGACCACCAGTATGATCATCTAATGCAGTAAAGAGATCATCCCAACCTTTGATCAACCTCACGCGGTTCTGATATAAAACGAGGTTTAGCTCTTCCTTCATCCAACGATCACGAACTTCATTAAGAAAGATTTCAATTGCCATTTCACCTTGTGCTACCGAAAGGATCTCTGCCATGTCCTTCTTCCTATCAAGGATGCCGTTATCCCAAAGCATGCCCACTGTTAGCTCGGAAAACGACACGTGAACATTGAGCCTTTGAAGAATGGTCTTCCAGTGACGTTCCTTCAGAGCGTCGGTCTTCATATCAGATAGAGTGGAGTGGCCTGATAAGAAGGACTTGATCTTATCGTAAAGTGCAGTATACGCATCATATTGACGAATCCTATTGGGAAGAGAACGTAGATCAATCAATAAGTCATCCAACGTCTTACGAACCTTACGCATGGCGGCAGTCGCCCAAAGAGTATCTTTAAGATCTAGAAGGGAGCTGTATGGCTTAGCAATTGCTTCCCAAACTTCAGTCAGATCGGATACTTCGTCAAGACAGCCCGAGATCTCAGTACTTGTTGCACCTACATCCAATCCAAGAGCATCCTTTGCCTTGATGAGGTTTGTCTGGTCAAGCTGAGCCTTCTTCATGTTAAATTCAAACTTGGTCAGTGTCTCAATGGCCTGATCAGGAGATTGGTTACCCATTAGCGGCTTGTTCTGTTCCCAATCGGTTACTAAATCAGAGACACGTTGAGAATTGGCTTTGTCTTCAGCAACAATACGAGATTGAAGAAGAGGCACTTGCTCTTGCATCGTACGATTCCTCTTGGCCAAGAGTTGTTCCACTAAGTGATGATTGAATTAGAAACGATATGGATTGAGATCGATCAACGTATCATACAAAACAATAAGGAATAAATGGACACTTACCTTGCTGGAGCTGCCCACCAACTAGGCTTGCCTCGAGCCAATCTCCTCGGAACACATGACGTTGTCTCTTCAATAACTTTTCTGAATCAGATAACTCCTTCTTCTTTTTATGCCATGATGGAAGTTGCTGTGTCACCTCTTGCAAGAAGGTAACTCCTAAAACAATCTCACTAGTTGCAGCTGAGGAACCTTCAAGTGAAATGCGTTCTAAACGAGACTTGGCATTCGATACCTTCTCAAAGCTGTCATTAATACGCTCGGCAAGGAAAGCTGAGAAGTACGTCTGTAGTTCCTTCTGCCAAGAATCATACTTGAGATTAACCTGATTTTGCACCTTGTTATATCTCACAACAATAGGGCCAAACTCGGCTACCGATGAGGCTGCATCCAGAGTGGCACGGGCTGTAGAAGCCTCAAGGATTAGTGCATGCCACTTAGCCAAATCACCATCAACCTTAGCAGCCACATCTCCCACTTGAGAGTCCCAAAGTGTTTGATATCCCAGCCATTGATTGACAAACACAGTAAGGTTCTGAATATGGCGTTCCACAGACACGTAGGCATTGGAGAGAGACTCTGGTGATACAGAATTTGAGAGGTAGTGAAAAGTCTCTGCCGTTGTGGTGGTACTTGATTCGCTCTCAAAGACTTCAAAGCGTCCACTGTTGAGACATGGTAAGGTGCATACGATGCCCATATAATCATGCAACGAATCCATGAATAGGGTACGAGTGGTTGGAACTGCAGGAAAGGCTGATATCTCCTGATTTTTGAGAAGTATCTCAACTTTGATAGCAGGGATGCGTACCAACTTCTTACGGCTCTTCTTCTTTGAGTCGAATGTTTCAACCCATGCCTCAAGAGCTCCTTCCAAACGTTTAGCCAAGACGTCTCCCATTCTGATATTGACTTTCTCAACCCACGAATTTAGATCTTGGAACCCTGCCATACTAAGTTCGTCCACAACTTTCTGTACATTTCCCACGGCATTGACAAACTCTTGACGTTCATAGACTACATTTTCAAGGGCCTCAATGGCAATATCAATATTATGACATGCTCGGAGAAGAATCTCCACCCTCTCCTCAAAACGAGACACATGCTCATTTAGAAGAGCAACCCAACTGCCCAGGTCCTTGGAATCCCATCGAATACGACGCGTTGCTTTGGACTTCTTGCCAGGTGGTGCAATGTCAAATGCCTCAGTGATTGATTCCTGGATGGCACGTAATTCTTGTGCGACGAGGGGCTCCAATTCAGGAGTGACGAGGCCACGAGCAGCTGCATAGGATTGAAGTGCAGTCTTGAGAGCCACTATTAGATATTGTAAAGAGATGTGGTGGTAAGAGAGGTGTGTGTCAGTAAGAGGGAATATAAGATAACAGTATAATAAAAGCACACGATAACTCACTAGCATGAGGATATCTCTCCATGGCCTCTTCGGCAACGAGTGCAATTGTTCGTGGAATATCACGATCATATCCCAACCACTTCAAATACCGAATCTCACGTGATAGGTATTCATGCTTCTCATCAAAGTTTGCCTTAGCAACAATAGCCTGTCCTTCCTTGGCAATAACAATAGGATATGTTGCAATCTTCGAATTAGTATCTGAACTTAATTCACGTTCCCATTCAGTAACCCATGAACGAAAGTATGCACGTGAATCCAACTTGCTGAGTAACTCATCACATGATCGACGAAGTTGTCGTCCTTCCAACTGTTGTCCCCATTCCTTCCCAAGGACATCACTCATACGTTTCATCAGGGTGTGAACTTGACGTTCCATCTGCTTTGCCCACATAATCTTTCCACTAACGGGTGGGATACCACGGATGGTGGCAATGTTCGATGCTGATGATGATTCATACTTGTGGGTAAATTTGGCTTGTAACTTTTGTACTGCTTGACCAACAGTATTCATTAGTTGTAATTGGAACTCCTTCACGGCAGCACGGACACGGGTACGTGTTAAGAGTGGATTGAAACGCGCAAATACTCGGAACATATCCTCGGCATCTTGACAGGAAGATAATTTATCCCGTAACAACCTTGCCAAGTGTTCCTCAATCGCATCAACCTTACGATCATACCCCTCTAATGCACTTGTAAATACGGCCTCACCACGTGCACTTAAATCCAATACATCCACAGACGCAAAGAGTGACATGGGTGCCTCATCAACTTCCTTAAGTGCCCATGCCGAGTATGCTGCCTCGTCATCATTATCCTTGTTATCCTTGGACGATTCACCCCCCGTCAACACTTCCGCCACAACACTACGTAACTTCTCATGTTGGGTGCGAAAGTAATAAATAGCATCCAATCGTTCTCGTAATACCTGATGATATAATGTAATACCCTTTAACACCTGTGCCGGTGTTGTGGTGGAATTAGCACCATCGGCACGACGTCTACCAATCCTACCCTGATCTAAAAAGAATTCTGAAAAGGTAGTATACGACGTATCAAACAAAACAAATATATCCTGTGTTGGACCCCTTACCACCTTTTCATATTCATCATAATCCAATCCAAGTATTATACCATTACCTTTATAATTATCACGTATTGTATATTCCATACGTTCTCGTAATGTTAATGTTGATGCCTCGACTAATCGTGCTAATCGATCTAAATCATAATATCGTGATTGACGTACTTTCTGTAAATGTACAAAGATTAAATCCATAGTAGAACTAATCTTATTCCAATCACGTGATGATGCCAATGTTGATGCTGGATATTGTCGTAAAAAGTTGGAAACATCTGTAACATGACCTTCGGCACTATCTAATCCTGTATTATTCTCCAAGGCAATTGTAGCCACGAAACGTTTCGCTGCCTTTAATAATGTAATTGTTAATATAATTTCAGGTTTGGATAATTCCAATCGTATGTTTTTGAGTGATTCTTCTAAATCTAACCAGAAACTAACCTCTTCTAAATCTGCATGTGATTCAGTTGATGCATCACTACCAGAGGGGAAGGGTGTACTTCCCGGTAAGACAGTCACTTTACGTATCTGTACAATCCAATGATTCACAGTACTCTGTACTTCATTTAATACCGTATCATCTTGCAAATAATTGGATAATCCAACTTCATCTAAATCAATCTTACCCGATGAATCGAGTTTAGTTGCCGCCTCGATAATTATTGGATGTGGTTTGAGTATGACGTGTGGTATACGCCCTAATACCGTACGACGACATTGACCTAATGCCACATCTAATTCACGTAATTTGTCTTCTAATCCTTCTAAAATCTTTGTTGATTTACCTCCTTGTTTGGTACTTGTAACTTTGGGAGTTATTGCACCACTTGTATCATCTCCACTATCAAAATCACCACCACCCTCCTTCTTCTCCTCTTCTTCCTCCAATGCCTCAATAGCCCGGACAGCCGGTACGAAACAATGTCGGGCATATAATTGCAATGCTAAGAAGGTTGCCGACCCTTCATTCTGTGTTGTAGAATTGTTGTTGTTTGATTCTTCACCCTCCTTGGAATCTTCTTTCGATTCGCCACCACCCTCAACCTCAGTATCATCTTCTTCTTCTAAATAGATACGTGGACTTAATACCATACATTGCAAATCTCTTGCATTCTTAACCACATTATTATTAGATGCACCATCTCCACTTCCACTACCATTTGATGACGTACCACCGCCACCGCTAAGCAAAGAGGCATTAATAAAAGCTAACGAACCTAAGTTACGTCCATCGAATGATTCTGTTGATGCTATTGCCTCTTCGTATATCTCTTCTTCTTCTTCGTTGTCCTCTTTGGTTTCAGTGGCAGGTGTATCATTGGAGGTTGATGATTTGGAAGTACGTGGTATCCATATGAATAATCGCGGACTACCCTCACCACTACCTGCATTGTTAGAATTACCACCTACACCGCCATCACTATCTCCACTTCCGCCGCTAGTATTAGTACTACTTGAACCAGATAAAAAACATTGTACAACATTTAAACTAGTTGGATTTGTTATTTGTGCACCTAAGTGGAGCTTACAAGCGTTTTGTATGTAGGTTAATGGATCTTGAGGACCACGGCCACCACTGCCGCTACCTCTTACCATTGTTTGTTATTGACTGTTACTGCTGTGTTACGCTTTTGTATTGACTGTTACATACCTACTGTTCGCGCAGTCGGCTATTATTTGATTGTTTATTTTATGAGAGTTGGGGGAGGATACCGCAAAAGATACCTCACAGGAAGTCAAGTCACGTGATATTTACTAATAGGTTGTATGGCCTGCCTTTGTATTAGCGTGCGTCGTGCGTGGCCGTAAGTACAATTTAATTCTTTAGTTAGACGTAACGTGCCAATTATCACTTGAACCATCCCATTTTTAACGACATATACAACATCAATAAAACACAAAACGATATAATAAGGTATATACCTACGATATTAGATTGTGCAGTTATATGGTACTAGTTGTCAGTTATATTATTTTGAAATTCATCGTTTATGAATCTTGGCCTGGATATATCTAATTCCTCTACTCAGTATTAAGTAATATAAATATAAATTACGAAGAACATATTGTTGATATGATTGCTGCTGCTGCAGATCACGCTATCCCTCACGATAATAATGAGCTGGATAGTGACTACGAGGAATACTCGTCCGATGAGGAAGAGAGTACAGATCAGGGACATACCAAATTGAATGATGAATCACTATTGCAACTCAAGAATAATGATCCTAAATTAACACAGCTCGACACGGATAATTGGAATGAAGATAGTTTTGCCCGTAAAGTTGATTGGTTAAATTATGATGGTTCATTTGAAGGTAATACCAATCTGAAAAAGTTATACATTGATTTCGAACGAGAATATGGAGATGAGGATCCCCTATGCAGTAATGCTGCTGCATTTTGCAATAAACTTTCCTGCATTCGTTCAGTTGAATCTTTAAACATTGCCGATATTGGTGAATATGATAACAGGGCATTTACAAGCTTAGTCCCTTTGTTTCAGAAAAGCAGCAACCTTATTCGTATCGATTTTGCCGATTGTTATTTTAGTACGGCGAGTACACGCATGCTTGCAGCTGCTTTATCCAAGCAACAGAACAAGGGATCATTGAAAGAATTCAGTCTCTGGGAAGCTTATTTTGGTGGAGGGGATGATGCTGTAGAGCTAATTACTGCTTTAGGTGGTTATCACAGTCTCAAGAATTTGTATATTAAGGATGGTGGATTTGAGGGTCGGGCATGTCATGATGCACTTGCAAATGTGCTCAAAAACCCACAGTGCAATGTAAAGAGGCTATATTGTGGAAGTATTGGTCTAGATGCTGAATGTCTTTCGATTTTATTGGAGGCTCTAACAGAAAACACCACAGTGAGGGGACTTGATCTCCAAGGGATCACACGTGTTAGCGGGCTGCCAACAATGGTAAGGGATGTATCAGCGTGGTTAGAAAACAACTCAACAGTACAACATCTGAATCTAAGCAAGTGCACTGTTACCGATCAAGATATTATTGCCCTGGGCAACGCATTAATGAGAAATAGTACATTACAAACTTTAGATATTGCGTGGGGTAGTTCTATTACATCAGTGGGGTGGCAAGCATTGTCTGTATACTTACGGAATCACAACTCAACTTTGAAGAAGATCATTGTTTATGATACCGATATGAATGATGAAAGCCTTATGGTTCTGTTAAATGCACTTGCCAATAATACAACTCTCAAAGCTTTAGTTGCTCACCCAAACGATTCTATTCGTGATATTGGATGGCAGGCTCTTCTGATTTTCTTTGTGACAAAACAAGTCTGAGTAGCATTTACACATCAAATCATACACTTCAGCAGTTTTATGCAGGTTTTTATTATGATGATGATGGTCCAAAAGATCATCTAGTATCTCTCCTGAAACTCAATGAAAACGACGACAAGCAGGAGGTGGTTCGTCAAAAGCTTATTCGATATTACTTTTCTAATGATGATGGTGGTATCGTCAAAGTAGAGGAGTTTGTCGTTATGGAATTGGAAGTTTTACCCCGTGCAATTGCTTGGATTGGAAGAGATGATACTGCGCACTCTCTGCTATACAAGCTATTTCAAATTATGCCTACTTTGTTTCATACCGATAGGAAAGCAAAGGCGGCGGGGGCAAAACGGAAGCATGTGTAGGCATGGGGCAGTAAATTATATGGATCGAAGGTTGTGTCTAATAAATTAGATTGCATGTGCCAATCATAACTCTTGCTGTACTGCGCTCTAGAATACCGTAGTCTAATGCCTCTAGTCACTTATCCTTCCTTGATCATGGCGTGTACTACTAGAATACTCATCGAGTTCCTTCTTTCCGCCCATGAATGTCTTATCTACCTTGACAAAACCATACTCGATACAGTCGGAACCCCACTGAATGTTTGATTCTTTATGGTATCGTACATACCCAGCTTCTTCCATATTTTGAAAGAAATCAATTGTACCGATCGGAGCTTTGTGTACTTCGACTTGTATTTGATGTAGCATTGGTATATCGTCAGATAACCAATCTTTGTATGTTTTCCACTCACATCCCTCACAATCGATCTTAAAGATATCGATGACATTCAGATCCTCATGGCCAAGTAGCTTTACTGTATCATATAAACCGTAGAACTTTTTGCCCTCTAGTGGTTTAACATCAGTACTTCCAAACCACGATACTACTGCCGGTTGTTGTTTCTCTAATCCCCATTTATGATAATGAGCTCGTTTTAACTCCGGTGGTACTTCCTGGGCAAAGTCTCCAATATCAAAGATGTGATATTCGCATACACCAACTCCTACCTCTTTTTGCATACCCAACTCAAACGAGAAATCTCCATTAGAACCAACCGAATATACTACACATCCAGGATGATTCGGATCTTCCTGTTTTCGTGCTTCTGCCAACTTCTTTATTCTATGTGGATCACATACCACACTTCGGCCCATCTCCATTCATTGGAATTCCCACACGTTTCTCGAAAGGACATGAAAAGTTGGGTTCATAATTATTTTGATACCATGCTGCGTAGGAATGGTAACCACTAGGCCAGTTATTTCTTCTTGACCACATTATTGGATCTGAATTATCAGCAGTACCTTCTGGATTGTATGTCATCGGGTGTTTCGGATAACGATGATCAATATGTGTATTGTATATATCTTTATATAATCTCCAATGATCATTACTGATGTCATAGAAGAAACCAAACGATTGACTTCTTGCTAAGTAGAAGGGTAATTGAGTTGTATTCTTTGCAATTATAATTGGGTTTGCTAAACTTGTACATGGTGTTGCTGGTGCTTTGTATTGCAGTAGATATATTGCAAATATAATGTTACATGTTGTAATTACTATCCACATGTACTTGTCAGAGTTAGATCGTCTTCTCTTATCCTTATCTCCTGTATATATACTCATTGTCTCTATTGATACGACAGTAATAAGAAGAGAAGTATTAGTTAAACAACATACAACATATACATATACTAATAACAATATTAATGCACACACCTTGTATTTCTTTCTGTGATAGTTGTGCATTAATTTGGTGAAGAAAATGTTGTCCAGTATTTCTACCGATATCCCACAGTTTATCAACTAGACTTTCAAATGTATCACACGCTTCTATAGGTGATCCACAATCAGTTATCATATACGAGCAGTAGTATTACCTCTGATAGCAACACTTGGGGGGGAAGAAAGGATTGCGTTGTTACGCCAAAGAATCTTTTCTTTCCCGGTATCTTTCAGATCTGATTGCTACCAGAGTAGCAATTCGCCGCCGTATTGCAAACCTTATCTCGTTTCTGTTTCTATATATAAGAAGCTGCACTGTATGCAATAACATATGATAAGAAAATGGAATCCGATGACGGCTGGAGACATGATACACCAACCAACATACACATACTTTTTATCGAAGGTTATTGTCAAGTTCCATGGATGGAGACGTCTTATTTACAATGCCCTCCAATAACTGGGGATGTTTCTCCATTCAATTGCCATACTTTATTCCGTGTTTGGTGTACTGATCCATCCTATCTCGATGAAAATACTGTTCGAGCGATCTCTGAAATTAAGAGTGGACGGTATCATGAAACCGCACACGTGCATGAACTCTTGCACACCATGCAAAAAAACTTGCACTGTGCAATTGCATTCAGTGTAGAGTCCAAATCGCTAAAAAATAGAGGGCATGGTATATGCCCGCTTTCATAGTGTACTCTTGTGCAGATAGAAACACAGTTAGGTCACTACTATCATATTATAAAACTGATTGCAATTGCACAGGCTCGTTTTTTGCATGATGTGCTCGAGTCCATGCTACTTGAGAGGTTTCACTTAACGAGCACTGTATGCGTGCATGCATTTGAGCTCTAGTTGTGCATGAAATATACACGTGTGAAAGCCCGCTGCCCAACACTCGCTATCGCTCGGGCAGTGCAGCGAGCTTTCAGCGAGTGCAAATTTCATGCACGCTGAGCTCTCCTGCATTGCACGCATGACAGTGCACGTTATTACAGCAATTGTTGTGATGGATTATAGCAGCCCAGAAGAAAGAGAAAACTTTGAGGGAACATTTGGTGAAATTCTTCGTGAATTTGTATCTGCAGGGGGTGTTGTGGCGTTTCCTTCCTCGGAGGGGTTGCTTGTGTCGACATTGCAAAAGTATTTTGATGTTGAGTGGAAGATGTCAGCTTACTATCGTACGAATTGGGGTCCATGTATTGAGGATAATGAAAGAAATGTTAATTACAGTTTTGGAAATGGGAATTTATCTAGGAGAGTTATCAAAGAATACAGTGCTAAAGCAGTGAGTTTGAGAGTACCAAAGCATGAGCGTTGTTTTGGGGTGACCGGGCTAAGCGGAGGGTTAGGCTATCAAAAAAATCCCATCTAAGTGAATTTTTGACTTTATACCCCCTAGGGCATATCAAAATGATCGGCGTGATCTCGTGAGTAAATTGCAATAGGGTGATTAAGCTGTAGTTTATAATTAATTGCAATCGATCCGTTCAACTAACAAATTAGCATATAACAAATTGCAAACTAATGGTATCCCCCTATTACGGTATCTTTTTACCTACTTTCACTCTGAATCCGTTTCTTGCGAAGCGATTTTGCTTAGTGATCATCATGGCGGCGAGACGTCGTCTATTGCAATTATTTATTTCTCCGTATCGATGTTAATCACCCTATATATTTGTGATCGCCAGAGCACGGCGATCATTTTGATATATGGTAGAAGTTCAGGGGACGATTTTTCACTCAGATGGGATTTTTTCTTAGTGCCCTATGTATGATAGCCTAACCCTCCGCTTAGCCACCGAGAACTCTCGAACCCAATCTCTAGTCCCCCGGGATGTGTCTGAGAAGTCCGAAGATGGTAATTATGATGTTAATATTGCAATTCATGATTATGGTAAAGGTTCAATTGCTTACTTTGGTGATGTAAATGCCGAGAAGGAAACGATTTGGCTTGTGTCTGCATTTGTCGAGTCTCGTTCACCAGTATTGCCGATTGACTGCTTCTCCAGTATAGATGAAAGTACGTTTGATGAAATTACCAGATTAAAGGAAGAGGGAACTGAATCATTCAAGGCTGGAGATCTTGATCAAGCATTGTCAAAGTAAGTTGAGAACTCTTTTTGGTGTTTCTCATATATGTGCTACTCATTGACATCTTATTAGATACCAATCAGCTTTGGATAAATTTGGGTCAAAGATGGGAACAAATGGTTCACAACGAGATTGCTATGTGGCTCTTTTATCAAACGCATCTTTGATCTTTTATAAGAAGGGAGATTACCGTCAATCAGAAGCGACCGCAACAAAGGTATTGGATATTGAATGGGGTCATGAGAAATGTTCGTACAGGCGAGCTATGGCAAGGATCAAAATCAGCCAATCTACTGGAGGAGACTTGATACTATTGAAGAAAGCTTTTAAAGATGTATTGAATTGTACTCCGTCACCAACTACCCAAAAACTGGTGGTTCAGATGGAATCCGAAATAAAGAGGCTTGAGAAGAAGGAGAGGAAACAATTCAGTTCAGGGTTTGGGAGTGCATTAGCTGGAAAGATGTAGAGTATGTTGCACATGTGTTGTTGATGAAATATCTAGTGATATCTAATGTAAAACAATGTTTTATTAAACCAGTTTTGATTATATTTATGTTCTATGATGAAGCGGTATTGAGCAGTTCACTCAGGCATGAGATATTGCCTTGTAACTTGTGTAGACAGTTCCTAAACTCAGGTATTTGTTGCATAGACTCTCTACTTCCTTCGATAGGGCCAATGACTGATACAATTGGAAAGTATTTGACAAATTTCTTAAACCGTATCAGGAATATGCCATTGTCTTCTGTCGACGAGAGGAGATCTTTAACATAATATCTCACACGATCCACACTCAATACTCTCTTGACTTCCATGGCATCAGATGTACTCCATGAATTATCTCCTCTACCAAACTCTCCGGTGTATGATTTGTTGCCGTGTGGATTTCGTACACATGCCAATTGAATACCTGCAATACTACCAACCCAAAGGAGAGAATAGCCATGGCCTGTGAAAAGACCATCAATAGCTTTCCTCCCATGTGCAACACGACAGCAACTTCCTTCGGTAGCTAATAATGTTTCATATACCTCCTCAACCTTGTTTTGTTTGTAATGTAATTCTAACGCAATCGGTGATCCAGTGATGAGTTGCATTGCTCTTAATGGATGCCGATATAAGCTATTAAACTTGTAATATCCATCCAGCGAGGCATATGATGATTGTAATTTGACAAACACCTTCTCGAAGAAGCGGATCCAAAGGTCATTCTCATTATTAGAAGATAGAGCCGGAGATGAATGAGTACCAGCAGTACACAAGACATGATCATCTAATAGAAGATATCTCTTTGTTTCACCACCGTATGGATATATGCAAATGGAGTAGGCACCCGAACTAATATCAATTTGTTGTGTAATATCAGATATGCCGAATGCTCCCAATACTAAATGAGGAAATTGTTGGGCTAAAGATGCAAATCCGCTACAAAATCCACAGTTTCCAACTTTACCTTGTATAACATTCTGTGAACAGATTGATTGAGTCGTTGCAAACACTTTTCTACCGGGCATCTCTGATCCTCGAACCCAAACCCATTCACTGCTTGATGAATTGTCACTGCAACGAGCCTTATCCATGTAATGTTTAATCCGTTTTACTCGTTTAGGTACTCCAGAGTTTGCAAAGTCCTCTACATTAAGTTGTGTAATGATACCTGGAGTTACTGATTCACCATCTAATTTAATGTTGGATGATACACAAAACTCATAATCTATAAACATTTTGCCTGTTTCTTTGCATACTTTGTTGATGTGATCAATGGGGTTTGTATGATATAATTTAAGACCAAGAAATGTATCATACTGTACACTCTGAAGTGCTGTATCTGTATCATCTTGTGTCCATAGTGAATCATCGTTAACATCTCCTTTGGTAAAAGTTTCTCGAGTTGGGGGATAGGTTGGTAGTATATCTGAATGACAATGTTCATCAACATACACTGCAACATTGTCAGAAGTTTCTCGAGTTGGGGGATAGGTTGGTAGTATATCCGCAACACAATGATCATTTAATAGGTTTTGCAATTTCATTAATGTAGATTCTTCATCTGTAGTCTTCTCGGTACTATTATCAGTCATCTTGTGAGATATCAACACAATACAACACTCCACTGTTGTAGTAATAGTTGTGTGTATTGCAAATATGATAAGAGTATTTCCTATAGATAATAATTGAAATTTGATAATATCAGCTACAAGATATCCTAGGTAGGTATCAGCAAAGGTCGGCGTATTTAACAATATGATAACATGCAGTCATGCAGTGCAATTGCACTATCATATTTTATATTCCACATGTAAGCATTTCACAATAAATATTATGAGAGTTGAAAAAAATAAAAAAGTATTGAGGTGCGTGCCCTGCTATTGATATTGCTATTCTATTGCAATAAAAGCATTTCATATACCACCAGTACTGTTACTATATCTTTACTCAACGCACTTTCGATCGGCAGTGGTTTGGTGGCGGTTACCATAGTCATTATTACACGAGAGAAGATACCAAACATAATTTTTTAATTTTTATTGTTGCTGTATCGTATCGTAGTACCTACTGTAGTAGTGGCGAAGTAAAGGTATTGACTTGCAATGGAAGGGGTGCCTGATATTACCAAAGAGCGTATAGCATTAGTAGTATGTGATTTGCAGCCATATTTGATCAACAGTTTACAAGAAAAGGAGCGTTATCTCCTTGCACTTGAAATTATACTTGATATTGCAAGAAAGAAGAAATGGTCCATTGTTTACAGTGCACTACGCTTTAAGTCTGGATATGAAGGGTAAGTTGTGCTATTATATCAACTATATCGTGTGTATTTGTACTTGTAGAGCTCACTTAACAGCTTGGTTTACATGTCATCATACAAATCAAAGAGTCCCAGACAAACATAAACTATTCGGTGCACTATCACAACTTAATAAAAAGTTAGGTGATAAGGCAGTGCACTGGTTCATGGAGGGTTGGGCTGGATCTGATATGCTATCCACAAATGCAAAAATTGCCCCACGTGATAATGATCACATCGTATGGAGATCTAAGCACATACCAAATGAATTAGTAGAGTTACTCAAGCAAGAATCCATTAATAAAGTATACATAGTTGGTGGTAAAGCAAGTGTTTCTGTTCAAATTGCATGTCAGGTATTAATGGATGAGGGAATAGAAGTATGTGTTATTAGAGAATGTATACAAGATGATAATGATGAACGGTTAAAAGCAACATTAGATCATTTACTACCAGCATTCGGTTCTGTTATCACATTAGAGCAGTTGATGGAAGTTTGGGGTGGACTAGGCTCGTTATCAAAAGACTCACAACAAACTTTTACCAAATTGATATCACCTGATGATATGCTATTGGCATGTGATTGCGGTAGGCGAGGCCATGGCAGTAGATTCACTCAATTGCTAATTGAAAGAGGTGGCTGGAGCATGTATCCTACTCAGATATGGTACGAGGACTTTGTCAAGGGCTCATTCAATTGTCCACTTGGCAAGAAGGTGGTAGATTTCTGCGATGAACCAGAGTTTAGCAAGGTTGCCATGTTTTTAAATGGTAGAGAGTATTTGGACGAGAAGGACAAAGTGATTGAGTTTGGAGGAGAGTACATGCCAACAACATATTGCATCGAAAATGGAGAGTGGGTAGGAGATGAACCACCAACTGATGATTGTGAAGGTGCTATTGATGCACCTTGGTTTATCAAAGAGTCAGAAAAGAATTTAGGCGGTGCTGCCATTGAAATTGTCAGCAAACCATCCGAGATCATGCAACATATAAAGAATGATCAACGGTATGTCGTTCAACAACATATTCGGAAGCCTTTGCTCACTGACGACGGACGGAAGACACACCTTAAGTTCTATGTGTTACTGATATGTGAAGAGGATGGTACATGGAGTTTATACACTTATAGAGGGGCACTTTTGTGCATATCGCCAACGCCATGGTCTGCAACTAATTTATCACATGATACACAGATTACTATACATCGTCATCCAGAAAGACCTAGTGAAACAGAAGGTTGGAAACAACATTGGGAGACCATATATAAAAAGAGTAAACAAGGCACGGCTGAAATTATTGAAAGGGCAATTGCCAGTGGAAAGTTGAAAGGAAGAAAGAACAAGAAACAGTTCGAAGTCTTTAGTTGTGATTGGATGCCTGACGAAGATGGTAACATTTGGATGTTTGAGTTCAATATGTCACCAGCCATTGCCCAAAAAGAGTTCGACTGCCCTTCCAAGCGAGATGAAAGAAGAGAGTACTTGATGCAGCATGATGAAAACATGCTACGAGAGGCACTTGCAATTGCTATACCAGATAGCAGTAGCAAAGAGAGTGAAGCTTTAAGTGGAGAATGGGAACTGGCTGGTACTTTTAAATCGCCATAGATAACTCAAACATAGTATCTTTTACAATTAACATGTTATAAGGTCGAGAGTTGTTCTTTGTAATCTCCTATCCTGTACAACACGCTAATCGTGCCATCTACTATCCTACCACTCTTTCTCTCTACCGTTGAATGAAAGCAGAGAACAATAAACTAACACCACATATGAAAAGAAAGATGGATAGTATCCCCCGTATCGTGTCCTTCGAGTCTTTCAAATATTCAAACAACTTACTCCCCACTAATCCACCGGCTATTGAACATATAATAACTGATACATACAATCGCCAATCTTCACTTTGAAAACCTATATTGTTGTCCTGCTCATCGGTAAATGTATTCACTATATAGAATATCTCACGCATAAGTACATTGAAGAACATTATAACTACACCAGTGGCACGTTGAGAATGCTTGCTGAATTTCACTGGATGCGGCGGGTGTAAGAAATAGAAGATCAATGGCGGTCCACGGATAGCAACCATTCCTCCAAGGAATCCACTTGCTCCGCCGGCAATTAATGTAATGATTGATGCCTTATTACAGCCAATTTTGACTTGTTCCTCTTCTTCTTCTTGTGCTTCACCTGATGTAGCTGATGGATTTTTTGATTTCGTAACACTAACTTCCTTGTTCTCTTCGGCATTATTAGCAGAGTCGTCAACCTGATTCTCGTCAAACTTGTCATCTACATCCTCATTTGCTGCCGCTGCTTCCTCGTCATCTCCTCCTCCTTCTGGTTTATTCTCTTTACTCTCTTCTACTCTCTCCCCCTCTTCTTCTTCCTCCTCATCTCCTGCATTCTTCTTCTCTCTTATACAAAAACTTTTAAACCAATTCCTCTTCATATAAATCTCACGCATTGCAACTAAAGTAACCAATACTCCAGCCACTGCTTGTACTACCTTCGTTGGTACATATGCACTAACCAATTGTCCCAATGGTGTTGATATTAATGTTATTGGTACGAATAGAAGTAGGATACGACGATGTGCATATTTTATTACGTTTGCCTTGAATAATAGAAGTGGTTGCATACTGAATAAGCTCAATGCTTGTATAAATACGGCATTTTTGAAATCACCATCATAGCCAGCTAAATCAACAATCTGATAAACAAACAGGAATATGATAGCTTGACCAAATCCAGTTAATGCCGCACCGATATTACCAATGAAGGAACAGCATGATAGAAGTATTATTGTTTCGGTGGATGCTACAGACATGGTATACTTCTCGACTATCGGAATTACTTTTAATGGAGTTTGATGCAATTATTTGCAATGATGTGTGAATGATTATGTATCAGTAATAGGTATTGATTTGCAATAACTCCGAGTGATGTAATATATTTTCTTCTCAACTTTAGTATCATATCCTTTAAGGGATCAGTTTTGGGTCCATTGGTCTTTGTTGTTGTATAGATTTTGTAGAAGTATAATTTATATAATACAACTACTGTTACAACCTCGCTCTACCTATCATCTGTTGCACATATAAACAGCTACCGACCTTGGCATAATAATCAGAGTAATGCCCATCATGCATAACAATGCTTTTTGACATTTTTCTCTTGCGTGCGGTATCCTCATTTTGTCATCAACAACATCGGGGGGGAAACTACCTCGCTCTACCTATCATCCGTTGCACATATAAACAGCTACCGGGTACCTTGGCATCGATCTATATCAGAGGTTATTGGTATATTATTTGTAATCAAGCCCATCATAACAATGCTTTTTGACATTTTTTATCTTGCGGTATCCTTCACGCCCTACAATATTATTGTTGTTGATAGAGTTGATGTCTTATATAAGGTTGATGTTGCGATATATCATATTCATTATTTACTGAATAATGCATAATATATTCGTGTACCTGACCATAGGATATGAGAAATCAAACACAACCACAAACAAGAAGAGCTCCCGGGTTATTGAGGGCGCTACCAGAAACATTGCCCTTCTATCCATACTGCAGAACAAATAGCAAACCCCTACGTCTAAATAAGAAAGCAAAGAAACAAAATGACATCGATGCTGAGCTTAATGACGGAGTAAATACTATAGTTGCAAACAAACCTCTACCGCTTGATGATATTGATTATGGATTTACTTTATTCTTCTTCGTGGATTCTACTAACCGACAGAGTTTGCATGCAATCCCAAAAGTTAGTCAATGGTTTTACTATGCAATGAGTGATGATGGTGATTGTAGTGGGAATGAATACTACTACAACAATAATAGTCGAGTAATTTGTATACCAAACAACACATCGCCGCATGAGATTGACATGAGTAGCACTACTTCAGATCCAATCATGCAAGCAAACATCAACTCATCATTAACATCATCGGTATCAAAACAACGACAAGGAATGGTCATGTTACAAAAGACTGGGTTCTATCATCTACCATTCTTGCATCCTAAAAGGCTAACTCTACTACATCTTTTGGGTGCTAATCGAGTTCCTTCAATCATCGTAGTCAGCAATCAAACTGGTAAAATTATAACAAGATATGGATGGGAAGCTATAGAACAAGAAGTTAGTAAGTTAGATCAATTTATTGAAAGTAATTGGATTGAAAACAAGAAAGAGAAAGGTGAAGATCCAATATCGAATAACTTTGAATCTCAGGTAGTTCAAGCTTGGGTTGAAGGGAAGAGTGGTCTGCCGCTATGGTGGACTCTATTTGGTTGGATTATGTAATGATACGGGTTATCGGTTGATCTACATCATTAGTTTACCTATGGTATCTATTGCTCAGCTACTGAACTCATGATAAGCTGTACGGAACAAATGAGATCTTCTCTTGGCCTAGTATTGTTTAACCAATTCGTTAGAGATCCATCTCTGGGAGCTCGTCATTCAAGAAGTGATCCCTATCTTTCATTAGTGAATCTTCTTCTACATCATGAGCAAACAGATTGGCTTTATGGAAGTAATCATTCCTTGCTTGAAGTTCTCCTTGTAGAAGAAGTAAGTCCGCAAGATCCTTGCGATCCTAGATAGACACAGAGTTATGAGATATTAGTCAATACATATACTCTGAGAATAACAATGCCTAAAAGCAAACTTACGTCAATCTCTTTTTCTTGATCTGTTGGATCTCTTTCATAGTATGCTCCTTGGAAGTTGTCGAGTTCTATACAAGAGATGAATGAGAAAAGAGAAGCGTGTGATTAGATAGATCAAGTGTTCGGTATCCTTATTCTAAAGTCTTACATACCATCTGAGAGTTCAAGCAATTCGTCAACATTGCATAGGCCAAAGTTGTTTGCACATTCTACTGCACGGTCAAAAGTTTCAGGGTGGTAGCATAATGCTGTAGGTGATGATGTTCTGATAATTGTAGAACGAGTCGCCGAAAAAGCTGATATTGGAGCAAGTAACATAAAAGCTAATGCAAGCTTGAGCATGTTGTTTAGAATCTATGTATAACTAATTGTCGTCGAGTGTTATTGGATTGTTTTGTTGAGTGGTTTGATTTATGAGGAGGTATGAGGGAATCTAAAGTGTCAACATTGAGTTTAGCGTTCTCATCAAGAGAAAGTAAGGATACCCACCCAAGACCATACATCAACCTCAAGATACAAATAAAGATGTAGGTGTGACAATACTTTATACAAACAGGTTGTTAGTTTAGCAACTTACTTATTCATGTGTGGAGCCCCGTAATCTTTCTCCTACCTATACATCATCATGTCTCATCTTTTCTCCTTAGTCTCGAGTGTTGGTGTCTCTTCTGATACATCCCACTTGTTCATCCCCTAACATTATGCAATTCATACATTATTGGCAGCTTTTTCTTCTTCTGTCGATTCTTTGCCCTTATTCATATTCTCATCTTTTAAATCAGTTCATTACACACACTAAAACACATGATATCTTAAGGTCCCAAAGCCCAAGATCCCGGCTGTGACCCTGATCCTCCTTGAGATCCACCATTATCATCATTCTCCCTCCATACAGATGACCTTGGTTGATTGATACCACTACCATAATAATCCATACCGCCAGCATTCAAATTGTCCATATCCATTGCAGCTGCATCCATTGCTGATACATCAAAGGCAACATTTTCTGCCTCAAGGTATCGTTGATGCTCTCTCATTTCACCTTGAACTAATAATGCTTCCGATAGTTGTTGACGATCCTATTAATTGTGGTTTGAAAATAACATAAGTAGAAATGACGAAAGATTTGAAATGTATGAGGATAAGTTAGTATGGACATATCATATGTAAAAGTAATGCTGAATAACATCTACACAATTTGTATCAGATGAAAACATAAAAAGTTTACGACTTACATTGATTTCACTCTCACATGCCTCTGGTCCATCCTCAATGAAGCAGCCAAGGTGTTCATCAAGTTCTGTATGTCATAATATGTGTTTATAAGATAATATGTTGCAATGAAATGGTTAGTTTAGACAATGAGAAGGTAGATAGATGTCACATATCGATAAACATTGAATAGAGAAATAATTGACCACAAAAAGTAGGATATGAATAGAGTATAATTCATCTCCCACGTCTTATCAGCTACTACCAAGCATACATACTCAGAATTCTGTGTCGGTACACCGTCTTCTATGGAAACATCAACAACTATTACATATACACCGATTCAAAGCCTGGTAACGACTCCAGTTGCAATATTATCGACTACCCAGAATAACAACCATGTTTCGGAACTCAAAACAATACCGTCTTTCTGAATACACATCAAAACATAAATAAATCACATGTACCAACTTTTAAATATAAATATCTTACCTTCACTCAAATCCAATAACTCCTCAATACTACACATACCATAATTATTAGCACAATCAGCAGCCCTATCATATGTTTCCATAATATTATCCAGCTCTGGCTGAAATGCAGCTTGAGGTGGTACAGGAGACATCATATGATCCATCATTGTAGTTGGATCATTCTGATAGGATAAGTCGGAAATATCACGCCAATTTTTGTTATGATTTGATGATTGTGATGGTGAGAATGCATATGTTGTTGCTGATAATGAGGCCGCAATGGCTAGGGCTGATACGATATTGTTAAGCATGATAGAAGGTAATTGCAATACAAAGATGATGTAACCGGCGAGAGAAATTTATGAGCATTTGTTCAGAAGAGTTGATGGGTTGCTGGCAGATCATGGGAATAGAGGCAGATTTCGAAGCAAAAAGTCTCGCTCTGCCATCTGTTAGTTGTCGTATCAGCGATATACAGCGATCAACCTCCGCTCATGGGAGAAAAATCATCTAGTATAGGCGGCGGCGGCCGGGTTTATTTAATGGAACGAATCATATTCATTGATCAATATGATATGCTCAAGTAGTAGATTAGTACAAACAGGGGTTGCAATTGCAATCGTAATGCAGTATTCATCAATGACATTTGCAACTTCACATGATGGAAATTACAATACGAAACATCATCACAAGCTACTGGCGTTTGTCGACCCATCAACTTCATCATACACCAATAAACAACAACATAAGCATGATATATCTACTGCAATATTTAATAGATATAAAGTCTCTTTAAACATGGTAGAAGAGAAGGACTACACATCACCAATGAGAAAAAGACCTGCTCCCCAAGGAGGTGAAGTGGCCTACAATAATGAGAATATATTACGTCAACAACGATACTACAATGATATACGAAAAGCGGGTGGTACCGACTGTGTTCAAGATGTATATGTTAAAGATCCAGGTACAACAAAAGATATTGATAATATACGATATTGGTATGTAGGTAAAGTTGCAAGATGTACAGGAACGGTCTCATCTGAATTAGCAATTGCCCGACAAATCAATCTATTGGAAGAGCATGCAGCTCGTATAAGACCGGTGGAGTTGGGTAGACATTTTGGTAGTTTAGAGTTTTATGCGGCACCGGGTGATACTGAATTGTTACTAACACAAAATAATCCGTCGATCAGGATACAGAAGATATCTAAAGAAGTAAAAGGATCAGAGAACATTCCCTTATTGGAGGTTGGATTAGATTTATCCATAGTTACAAATCAAGGACAGGGGTTGTATATTATTAGGACTGAAGATGGTATAGTCCCCCCTCATTTGATTGGTAGCGAATAATAAGAGTTCAGGGCAACATAAAAGAGATGATACAAGTAAGACATAAGTATCACTCTTCTTTCCTACTTTAACATTGTCGTCTATGCATATCCTACATCTATCAATTAGTACATTCTAGATTGATACCTCTAACATTAACATTGTTGAGCTGGGGGGGGAGATTTGAATGAAGGCGAGTGAAGGATACCACTTGTCTATGGATACCATACCGTGTATGTATCTTTTAATTAAAATAATGAGATTCTGAAATGCGAGGTGATGAGGTCTATTAGTACCTCTAGTCTCTAGTGCAGTGAGGCAACCCATCATAGGTATAGGACGATATTTGTATACGTAGAGAAGAGAGAAGGTTCGAGTGTGGCGGATTTACCAAGGCGAATAGAACATACTAACAACGATACAATAAAAAAAGATATCAAAGAATAAACTTACACAAAATATGATTGGCCTCCGTCAAGATATAATGCAGCAGCAATGCAAAAAGAAAAAGAATCAAGTGCATCCTCTATCTTTTACATCTATCGTTGGAGATGATAGTAATGGCAACAATAACACAACTGCGGAAAGCAAAGATATCGACGTTGATGATGATATCATAGATACTCAACACTCCGAAGACGACGATTGTGATAATACCAGTAATGACGACAAGATGAACATTGTAAATAACAAGGGTGAAAGTACAGCTGCAACAGGTATCATAAGCAATCGTCAATCCAACATGACTGCTAGTGAAGCAGACAAAAGAATCAATCAACAAACTAAACAAACAAAGATAAAGCTCAATAACAGTGGGTACTACATTTCATTACTGCGAGATTTAATCATTATATCTATTCCTTTCATTATCATGATTGGGATATTAACTCATCCAATGGTTGTTAATCTAGGACAATCAGATCCGAATGCTCCGTTAACAGAAAAGCAAATACAAGAACAATTGTTATATACTCTTTTTCTGAAGAAGCAACAAAAAGAGATATGCGACATGTATATGTTTTTAAATGCAATGGATGATAGAAAATGTTATGATGACTGTCCTGTGATAGATATATCTGCTAAATTGATTGATAAACAAAAGAAAAATAAGAAGGGAAGACCAAGAACCAAACGAGGTCAAGCCGTGTCAAAGAGAAGACTTGCAGATCAGAGAATTAAGCAACAACAAGCACAAAAGAATATACCAGGTAGTGGTATTCCTCGAAAGAAGAGGGGGGGGAACAAGCCAAGAAAGAAGAAGGGCAACAAGATGAACAGACCAATTAATCGAAAAGATGGACCTACTCCTTCACCGATATTAACTCTCTTCTCGGGTAATCCTACTCAGAAGGGAGCAGAAGATGTTGTCAACAAACGAAGCTTCTTTGATAATAATCCACTAAGGAAGTTCAAGAGGAAAAAGATGCATTTATCAAAAGAACAAAAGGAAGTTTGGGAGAAGGTTAGTGATAAGTACAACCGATATCAATAAGGAGGGAGATCGGTACACATGTTGATAATCTATAGTTGTCATGATCTTATTATCTTTAACATATAACCTAAACCTAATCTCATCGGCATTAAGCTGCACGAGATGTAATAGCACCAAATGGGAGAGTATTGAATGTAGTTGGTAAACCCGCAGCAGAAGACATGGCACAATAGTCACATGAAAGCTTCTTGACACGCTTTGCACATAGTTCAAGTGTATCCTTCTTCCTCTTGCGTCTTAGTAGCATTTCAACTTCAGATTCATGTTGTACTATAGGTTGTTGTTGATCCTTCTTGAATCTCTTTCCATCATATGATATCGGACTGAGGGAGTTCAGTATGCATTCTACTGCCATCTCTCTTGACATGGCAACATATCCTTCTTCTTTATCATTCTTGACTCGAAGAAATCGGCTAGATGAAGCATCAATGATAGAGGAAACAATATCATGAGCAGCCTGCCCTTTGTCTGACGGACTAGACTTGCTCCAACTAGATGAACTAAGCCTCATATCTAGCAATACCTTAAGTCTGTAATTGCCAGTATGTTCGGATCTAAACTTCAACTGCTGACCATTCGTTTCACATATCACATCAAACCTATCAGGCTTGGTGATTGTAACCTCTCCTTCTGAATCTTCGGATACGATTGAGCCATATGTTCTACGTCTCCTGCGGAGTTTTGGAGAAGACATTGGTGGCAGCGGCGATGTAGTAGGCTCGTTCTTGAGTGCTTGCTTGATCAACTCGATGGTGGATAGATTGACATCGAGCTCCTTCCAACTACTACCGTCATCGGTATCGACCTGTTCAAAGAATCTTCCATTGGGTATACACTTATTGCAAACCAAATCGAGTACTGCCTTTGCAATCTTTGTGCACATATCATCGTCGTCGATCTTATCAGCTTGAAGATATCTCGATCGATGTAGACTTAGCAATACTCGAAATCGTTGATTGCCTACATGCTTACCCGGAGCAAAACGAACTACCCCTCAGTAGATGATGACATTAGGAGTACATCGTAGTTGGAGAAATCAACACGATCGACGGAGATCTTCGTTGATATTATATTGCTGGATCTGGAGATGGTTGATTCTGGTGCCATCGACGACGACGAGGACAATACTACATCATCTATGATATGCATAGGTTTGCTAATGCTATTATTACTCATCATTATTGCAATTGATTGTATTCTTTTGTTATTCTTAATATTATGATACAATATCAGTAGGCCTATGATATTCAATCAATTCAACTGCATCTCATATTCTGGTTTCATTGAAGTTTTGCTCCGACATACATCCCGTTTCAGACAGTTTCAGCAAATTCAATCGTTCCTTGCTGTCGTATATTGAAGGGGAAAGGCTTATTTTAAATACTGCATACGGCCTAATTGATAGAATTGGTGTCGTACTGAGAAGATAAATGAGAAGATATCCTTTCGGGTATCTTCAATGATGGTATCCTCTACTCACAACTCTCCATTCAAAAACTTTAGTTGTGTTCCTTTATCGATATTGGATGATGGATGATATTGATACCTTACGGAGGGGCCTCTAATAAGTAGCCAATACATTATCATTATGAGAAGATATAACGCTGCCAGATCACCAGAGAAAATATCATTAGAGAGAACATTGGAAGAAGGTCAAAGTATCAACAACAATAGTAATGATAAAACACAAACTAATTATCAGGTTTCCAACTTGAGAAGGAGAAAGGCATTACTACTACTATTTTGCATACTATTCTTCGTAATCGTACTGCTGAGAACCACTACCAACTTTATATCAAGTCAACAAGGAGCAGATATTAAACGATACGGACCAGCCATCAACACTACAAATCCCTTCATATCAAAATTTGAAAGCACATTACTCACTGACGATCTACGCCTCAATAATAACTTTTGGGTACCATTGATATACAATACAAAGGATAACAAGTTATTATGTAGAGAAAAGCATAGAAATCAATTATCAAGATTTAGAAGTAGATCTTTTACACAAATGATACGCACATATTTAACTTCTTCTAACAATGTAAACATCCTATTCAATACAACAACTGAAACGACTACTACTATACCAATATTAATAATGGATGCGGATGGTAATGGATGCAATATACATCATCATCGTGATGATTACGGATATCCAAGATTAGCATGGTCGGAGTTACATAATGCCAAACATGGTGAATATTGCAATGCTATATCAATGCCCTCCTATGAAACATGGAGATATCATCATACAACTCATCAAGTACCATCTGATTGGGAGAATACATTCACTACGAATGAATATAATTATCCATGGAATAGTAAAATTAACAAAGCAATATGGAGAGGATCAACTACTTATGAAGGGTCGCAATACGGTAATGCCCAATTGAAAGACACACCGCGAGGCAAGTTAGTTAGTATGAGTGGTGGTTTGATTGATGCAGGTTTTACTAAGATTAATCAAAGGTTTAGTAACCAAAAGAATGAACTGAAAGATCAATTCATCGCGAAGCGTTTGCACCCTAGTGATATGATGAAGTACAAATGTATGTTTTTGATTTGTGTCTGTTCTTGTATGCAGCACATATCTTATGCCTACTTACCTAAATTACTTCTAACTTCTACCCTCTCAGCAATTATAGATATTGACGGTAACAATTGGTCGTCGAGGTTTGGAACTCTTCTTTGTTCAAATTCCGTTGTTATAAAGGTAAGATGAACAGTATCGACATGTTTACATACTCAGATTGAGAATCATATCTCATTTTTCTATACTCTAGATTGAGCCAGACTTTATAGAATACTTTTACAACACCCAAAATGGTGGTGAAGTTAAACCAATGATACATTACATGCCAGCATCATTAGATAACATTACTAAAGTAGTTGACTATGTCATGGATGATGCAAATGAGAATGAAATGAAATCAATAGTACGAGAGGCCAATAAATGGTGCGCCAATTCCCTGAGTGAAGAAGGATTAGCTCGAGATTCAATGGTACAACTTCATACATATAAGAAAGCACTAGACACATATGCAAATATGGATGATTGGAACAAAGTATTTCAACGATTTAGTGATACTTTAGATGACTTAGTTCATTGCAAAGCCTGGTCTGTTATTGATTGGTTCCTATTCCCTATGTTTATGGGTCTGTAAACTGACAATGCTTGACGAGTGTCAACAATTATAATAGCATTCACCCCTACCTAAGTTGTGGAACTCGAGTCTGTTAAGAAAGTTATGCAGAGGCATCATCTCGATTCAAGATGTGACCGTATCCATCAAATAGTAATAGAGACGATATCAAAGATAGAAGCAAGGCATAATGTTTACTTGCTACAACTAAATATTTAATACAGTCAATTTGGGAGTAATCTCAGCTGTGCAATAACTTTCCCTTCACCCAATATCACACTGACGTTTACACAAAAGATATACTTAAAGACCTAATGGGGGCGCATTTGGCAATGCCACCGCAATAGGAACTGCACTAGTAGCACTAATGGGGTGAAAGCTAAATCCAATTGGTACATTCACATCTTTATTCATTATTCCAGCTCTTGGAATGCATTCCGATTCTAACACGGCCATGACACCAAACTTTGTAGTAATTGAATTAATCTGATCCTTCACAGAAATTGCTACAAGATTGGCATTACTTTGTAGAATGCATGCATTAACCATTTTATCTGTTGTCAGATTTGAGTAATATGATTCATCTCTCATTGTCGTAGGTTGACAAATCTTTGGCACTATATCATGGACCGACTTTACACATTGGACTGATATTGGCATTAGTTTTCCAACAATTAATGCATGAATAATCAACCACTTATCAAGCGGAAGTTTGGCCTCTTTCAGAGCCGATGGACATGTATTGTTTAACATCATACCATAATAGTCTGCCTTCTTTGAAGGCTTTTTATTGCCCCCAGACCATGATGATACTTTAGGTCCTTCTTTATTACTCTGGATAAATTGGAAGATTGCTTTATTATCATCAGTGGGTGGATTCTCAACCACAACCGTAACTTCTCCACTACCCAATGATGCCAATACAGCCGACATACTTTGATGTACAACCATTTGATTGATGGTTAAGATTTTCTGCCCCACTTGCAACTTGGTATTTGCAAAGATACTCTTTTCATCAATCTTTGTGATAATGGTGGCGTCATCGGTTGTTTTAAAGTTGAATCCAAGTTTAGTATCAGCTCGATGCTTTGATGCTGTTACAATGATGATAGACATTATGAAATAATCTGCTCTTTTATTTTGATGCTAGAGCAAAAGAGGAGATGAATATATTATTAGTACACATTTTTTTATTGTTATTGCAATTGCAACTCAATTTCAAACACATAATATTATCTAATCATCTCATTACGGCTGCAGTATCTCCACTACTACTACTACTGCATAAGCATACTTGATTTAGGAGATATTAGATTCTATCTAATATCTCCTCAATCGATCAATCCCTTATCTTTACTCATATCTTGGTGACTTGGCCATACCACAATGAGGAATGAAGGTCACAAGATCAATAAAAATCAATAAAAAGAGATAAAAAGGATACCTCTGTCATCTCTCTCCCTTGCTTATCTTGTCGGGGGATAGAGATATCTTGCTATTGCGACTAATCTTACCTTCTTTACAGCGTACTAATCATGTAGTTACTTATAGAATCATGATATGTAGGGGTGGCGTTCACTTTGCTAGAGTCAACAATAATGTGAGTAAGTACAGTGGTGTCTCACGAACTATACCCCCCGGGGGGTATAATGTTTTGGACTAGGCTGAGATTTGGGAGGGGGGGTATAACTGATTCCTTAGTAAGTGTACGCAGTAAACTGCGGAGGGGGGTATAGATTCAACACTAGGCTCACCTCGAGGAGGGGGGTATAGGCAGAGTTTGGGGGGTATAGTTCGTGAGACACCACTGTAGATCGTACTTTTGGTGGTGTGTAGATAGTGTTAGGTAGTGTTATGTCGTATCAAATAGATCTATGCATGTGTCATAAATATTTCAAAACTCTAGCCTCTTCTAACAAAGGGGAAGAGAGTAGATATATCATTAGCTAGCCCGAAATAATAATATATAATATACATAGCGATATGGTGGCAATAAAACTTAGTAAGTTACTAAGTTTGAGAGGCATGACATCAACATCATCAATCATCGGCAGAGGCAGTATCAATCACCACGACAACATGGAAGATGATAACGATGATGATATAAAAGATGCTCAAGATGATCTAGCTGCATCAATTGCAAATCGTGAGTTGTTATTGACGGCAGCTGCAATGAATCATACTAACAACAATAATGATGCAATATGTGTATTAAGCAATGAGATTAAAATGTTACGAGATGAAATGAGAGAAAGATTTGATGTGTTGGAAGAGAAGAATAGCAATATTAATATAAATCGTGATAGTAGTGATAATGTTGATGTTTCTATAGATAGTAAATCGGTTTATAAAGATGAGGGTGGCAAGATATTCTCATCTCCTTGTATGTCGACGAAAGTAGAAAAAGAGATAGTTAGTCCGGCAAAGGATAAGGAGGCCAAGGATGGGACAGAGGTTACTACATCTAATCAAAACAAGGTATTAGATGAAGTTGTGGGTGGTATTCAAACAGATATTGGTAAGGATGGCAAAAGTACAGATGATGTAGAAGAGTTATTAGAGGATGAAGATACCGCGGGGGATGTTGCCGTGGAGGAAGAGGAGGAGTTACATGTTATTATTAATAATAAGCAGCAAGAAGAGAGGTTGAATACACCTCCCACTCGAGCAATAAAGAAGGGCAAGAGGAACAAACCAAGGAAACAACAAGTCAAGGGGAAACGCCGCCAGAAGAAGAACAAGAACAACTCTACTTCGTCTGTTACTTCTGCTGCTATACCTGGATACTGCTATATATTAACAATCGTGGCTGTCACATTTGTCAATGCAATTAAAACATTATTATTCAAGAGGGGTGGGAAGAGACTATACATGCTACTTGCATTCATATCAGCATCATATTTGTTCAAGCAGGAAATGAATAGTTTTAGTGATATCCTGAACGAGGACAGTGGTAGATTTAGTATCGGTAGCTTTAGTTTTATCCAAGGAGTTAGAGCTCTAGAGGATTGTCCAGATCAATACATCGCCACCGAAATAGACTCCTACGATATCGGATCAAAGGTAACGATTGAAGAGAAGGTATATGAGTGTACTGAATCTCCGTGTGGATGGACGATTATTGGAACTTGTGTGGGGGGTATGTTCTTACCATCATCTACCTCGGTACAACCAACTATTCAGACTTTGGGAGTGCCCGTACACTTTCCTTCCATGATGCCATCTGCCTTGGACACTGGTAGTGATGGATCAAATCTATTTGAAATTGACTCGTTTGTTGAGACCGAAGATAGCGATTCGATTACCAACCTTCCAACTTCTTCAGGAAGTAGAGTTAGAACTCATTCACCAATGTCGTTGGGTACACACTCTCCTTCCGTGGCCTCTCCTCCTAATGACAATACTGATGCTACCAGTCTCCTGCCAACAGCATCATCGAATTGTATTGATATTAATATTGTTTATGATTACTATCCAGAGGAGACATCATGGAAGTTATACAGGGTAAACACTGATGGAGATTCCGAGATAAAATCACATCAAGGTTTATCAGGTGATCCTCCTTTTACTGAAACAATCTGTCTCGAAGATGGAGAATACAAGTTCGTCATTTCTGATTCATTTGGCGATGGAATCTCTTCTCCAGGTCACTATAATGTGACGTTAAATAATAATGGGGCAGTAATTGCAAAAGGAGGAGAGTTTGAAGACGCAGAGAGTACTTTCTTTCTCTTGCCATATATTTCAAACCCAAGTATGAGCCCATCATCATCTCTCTACCCAACAACTACAACTCGTTCACCAACGGTTTCACCAAAGCCAACCACTTCAATTTCGCCTACACCAGAACCTAAATGTAAGAGTAGCAATCAAAATACATGCGGATGTGCCAGTGTAAAACAAGCTGACTATCGTGGGACAATTAGCATAACAGCAAGTGGTAAAGAGTGTGTTAGATGGGATGAAACTGAGTATTTCAAGCCAGAAAGTTATCCGAATGCTGGTTTGGAAGATAACAACTATTGCCGGAATCCTAAGGGTTGGGTAGAGCGTGCATTTTGTATTACTGCAGATGGTAGTGAAGATTGTGATGTACCAATATGTGAAGACTCCCTACCATCAGCGTATCCGTCATCATCCCCTCGTCCAACAACATCTTCTTCCCCCAGCACTCACCCATCGTTATCACCATCGATGCAACCAACAATATCCCCAAAGCCAACTGTTTCAATATCTCCTACACAAGGACCTCAATGTGAGGGCAGTAATCCAAAAGTATGTGGATGTGGCAGTGTAAACCAAGCTGACTATCGCGGAACAATTAATACAACAGTAAGTGGTAAGGAGTGTAATAGATGGGACGAGCAGAGTTCTTACAATTCAGAAAACTTTCCTCGTGCTGGCCTGGATAATAACTATTGCCGGAATCCTAAGGGTTGGGTAGAGCGTGCATTTTGTATTACTGCAGATGGTAGTGAAGATTGTGATGTACCCTATTGCTTTCCACCAGCATCAAGTTGTCCCAATGCTACTACTACTAGCAGTTTGAGTGAGGAATTACACGCTGCCTGTCCCTACCACCAGTGTATTTTTGATTCAGATTACGAATTAGACGATTTCCAGACATTGACACGATCTGACGTAAAACCCGATTGTTCATGCGCATTTGAAATATGGGATTGTGAGTTTGGCAGCAAGGAGTGTGAACAAGTAACTTCAGAAGGCGAGGCTAGAAAGAATGCCAATAAATGCTGTGTCAAATTGAATGATCAAAACTCAACAACACAAGCGGCTAGTTGTGAATGTTTGATCAAGCCCGACTGTGAAGCTGATGACAGCGCAAGTTGCAATGACTATGCTGAGTATTGCTGTCACGAGAATGATCAGCAATGCAAGTGTGAATATAAAACCAAGGCATGCCGACTAGCTTTGGAAAGTGACTCTGAAGAGGTATCAGATATGGCATTTGAGTATTGTGGTGATAGTTGGGGTGGTGGTGGTGCTCAAGATGTTTGTTGTGGAGAGGATAATCATGATGCAGGATTATGTACTTGTGACTTTTGGGAGCCGCTGTGTACTGATTTTCCTAATGCTGATGTTAATACTTGTACTGGAGCATCTCATTCTTGCTGTGATGGTAAGCATTGTGATTGTGATCTGTTTACTCATGCGGTAGAAGTATTGGGGTATGAAGACAATAAAGAGTGGGATAATTGTGCACGGGAAAGTGATGTTGCGCCTGATAATGAAGTTGAATTACAATCTCTACAAAATATATATATTGAAACAGGAGGTGAATATTGGCTTAACAATACTGGTTGGACATCTGAAGAAAATCGTTGTAGTTGGTATGGCATTACATGTGACGAAGAAGGGTTTGTGATCGAAATCAATCTACCAAACAACAATATGACTGGTGGTTTCCCATCGTATTCGTTATCAAGCTTCTACAAACTTGAGAGACTACTTCTTAACAATAATGCATTACACGGAATAATGGCTGCTACTTATGATAGAAATGCGGATAACGACGATGACATCTTCAACGATGATTGGTATGAAGAAGATCTTGTGACTGATGCATCACTTTTCTTCAACCTCCGAGATCTGACACATGTGGATCTGTCACAAAACAATCTGAGTGGAGAAGTTGATGTCCTCTTTGCACCGGCTTTGCAGTATACAAACTTTAGTCACAACAACTTTACATACATCAACAGCTTCAAGAAGTTTAAGCGGTCACATCAGACTCTAACCATTTGTGATGTAAGCCATAACTTCATCAATACAAGTGCAACTGATCTCATGAAGCATGTACCTACCAACATTGAGCAGTTGATTCTATCGAACAATCTCATATATGGTACTCTGCCAAAGTCTTTAGAGGAAGAATTGCCTAACCTGAGAAGATTTAACATTAGTATGAATATACTGTCTGGAGAACTGCCAGACTTTTCAAACTCGTATCCAAATCTTCAAGTACTGGATTTGTCAGAGCAGATTGGCGAGGGATTGGTTGGCAACATACCTGAAAGTTTAGCCAATCTTCCGTTTCTCTCGACTTTAATCCTTACCGGTAATCAACTATCAAACATCATCCCTCCGGCTCTAGGTAATATGGGACAGCTCAGAGTATTAAATCTATCAAACAACAAGTTAAGTCAACCGATTCCCGAAGAGTTGGGAAAGTTAGGTACGATCATATCATATGTACATTTTTTCGTGTTAGTATTTCTTCTATCTCACCTGTATCATACGGTCATACACCCCTAGCCGATCTTGAGTTGTTTGACCTCTCGAATAACGAGTTGATCGGGAAAATCCCGTCAGAGCTAGATAATCTACTTGCCGCTTCGATTCATTTGAGTGGCAACTCGGACTTGTAAGTACCAAGAGAGGAAGATATTATGATACGCGTTGTCCATTCTAACAGCTTCACATTCGTTCAACAACACAAAGGATGAATCCCGCACCATTAGAGCTCTGCTTCCATTCAATGTTTTTTGACCTTCAGAATGATACAAGCAAGTGTCCAATAGAACGAAATGCTTTGAAGGAGTTCTATGATTCATCCAAGGGTGGTGAGTGGACAGAAAGTACTTATTGGGTTGATCCGTACATTAGTCATTGTCAGTGGTATGGTATCAAGTGCAACAAAGGTACTAACAACACAATCAGTGTAGAGCTACCAACTAATGGATTGTCAGGTACTCTGAGCAAAAGCATTGCAAATCTAAGTTTGCTTGAGGTACTCGACTTGAGTGATAACGATATCAAGGTGAGTGTTTGTATAGCAATCACGCGTTAGTATACCATCATTCTCCAACTGAAAGTCTTCCCTTTTATCTTTAGGGAACCATCCCATCAGAGATTGGTATGCTTTCTAATCTTAACCGACTACGCCTCAATTATAACTCATTTGTTGGAACTGCTCCTGTTGAGTGGTCAAATCTACAAGAGCTGAAACTCATTCAGATTCAAGGCAACAGGATCTCGGGTACCATTCCTGAATTGAGCTTGTTATTTCTCAATTCCTCTTCCTATATTTCTGATTGTGGCAATCCATCCAACTTTGAGAACAGTACAGAGTGTACCGAATGTACAATGTGTTGTAAGTAGAGTGTATCTGTTTTGTGATATACGTCATTCACTAAACTAACCCATTCACTAAACTAACCTTACACTCCATCCGTATTATTACCCTACTATGTTATATCTCACAGGTAATGCCCAAGAAGACTGTTATCCACAAGAAGAAAGTGCAGTTCAGAAAGCAGATTTCGAGACATACGTACAATTCTCATGGACATTCCTTGCAATACTGATTGCTACCTCTTGTGTGCTAGCCTTGACAGTTTATGCTTATGACAAGTACAAGAATCGCGAGTTACCAAGAGGTTCAATTCGTCGACCATCAGTTACAAATAGGGATAAGAAGTATGCTTTAAGTACACTAGGCGATGGATCTGTGTATCAATTCTTCTTGGGAACAAGTATGATTGGCTGGATCATTGTCCTCTTGACCTTGGCCACACAAGTTGGGATGTTGTTCGTGTTTGTAGAGGGCGCCGAAGTTGACTTGTCAGATGATAATGTTGACTTGATCTACTCTTGGAAGTGCAGTAGGGATAAAGATGAATGCCGTGATACATCAGATCTAACCTGGAGAGGATGGACTGTGTTCGGTGTACTCATGGCAACTCACTTATTGAAAGACTTGATCAATGGTATCAAAATGATTGTATTAAGTGCCAAGGAGAGACATGAGACGAATACAAGGGCAAGATACTTTGTCGGTGGCACCCTCATGGCCACAGTCACAACATTCACCTTGTATGTGTCGACAATCTACAATGCAGCCATTGCAACAAGTAAGTACCGATGATACTGTCTTGTGTTTCGTATTAGTGTTGATCACACATATGTATATGTATCTCACTTCTATTCCGCTCTACAGGCAATACCGAAATCATTGCAAACTCGGTCATCATTCTATTCATCATGGATATTGATGAGTTGCTATACGATATCTTAGAGGTTATCAATGCAGGATGGGTGAAAGGCATGTCACTTGACGATGGTGACGAAGAAGATGGTGACCTGTCAGAGATCATGTTTCGTAGACTACAGAGTAAAGTGCAAAGACTTGAGAAGAAGGATATGTTACAGACACAAACTATGAAAGTCAACTCTCAAAACATTGAACTGATGATACAACATATCCCTGCATTGAAGGATTTGAAACTTATACCCGATGTCGTACCGATAGCACAAGATGATGATTCTGATAATGAAGATGATATGAAAGACGATATTAAAGTATGAAGGATAGAAGATGCTTCGAGACTGTCCTTTGCTGCTTGGGTCAGAGTCAGAAAGGGTAAAACGGATCTCGAAGTTGGATGAGTGTTACAATAGCGAGAGAGGTGACATCTTAAAAATATAGTAGAACATATTTTACAAAGTACGAAGAATATGCAACAACAATATAGTATATAAGCACATGATCTGTCCATAATTAATAAAGCCTCACTCCCTCTCATCTGAATCTTGACCTACCTACACTACGGCCATAAATGAAGGATACCAAGGGGGTAGTTGGCTATCGCGTAGTATCTCCGCCCGCCCCCCTTTATTTAAGTTACTTAAATATCTTCGGATCAGCAAGGTATCGTATACGATATTGCATATCTATCAATAACACTTTTAAAATAATAATGGAAGTAGTGGCACAAAAGAAAAGGGGAGAGGAATATCTCATTGATATCCTACGAGATAGATCCATACCTCTTGAGCAGATTATTCTTGTAAAAAGTCAATCAAGTAGCGATGATATGGTATCATCACTGCAAGTCCAATCTCTAGTATCTTTAATTGACAATGATATTACTGCAAATAAACCAAGTGAGGAGCCGGAAAATATCATCATTGATACATGTGCATATCTTATACACATTATGCAAGAGATATACAAAACACAATATCAACAAAAAGATAATTTAGTTGTTGATCAATTGGGTATGAATGCATTGCAACGAGCATTAGCAATTCGTATTAAAGCACTACCAACTGAGAGGAAACATAACATTGATGGGTGTGCGACAATCCTTTCCCCTCCGGATACATCTGAACAAGTACTACCGTCTACGGTTACTAAAGAAGTTGAAGATTTTTTATTTGCAACAAGAAAGATGAGAGATATTTTGTTTAAAAGTCAATTTACTCATGAGGATGGATCATTATTTACAGTGGATGAGATAAGAGAAGAAGTAGTAAATACTGGTAGAGGTAACCCCTTAGTGATTTTCATCATGGGTTTCAGTACTGAATACACGTTAGAGCAGTGTCTTGATGCATTTTCTCCTGCTTCAATGTCTTCAGATGATTTCATCAATGACTATGCTAAAGTTGATGAGTTTATTAATGAGTATGCAACTGGGAAGAATCTCAAGGGAGAAGGCCGAGATATGGTAGACATATGTGCCTTTGCGGGCATAGTAATGGCGCTACGCGATCAAGCAAGAGGAAAGGGGGAAACTGTAGATATGGAATTTGAAGAGGATGATTTGCCTGATTATCCTTGGGAGATGAATCCAAACAAACCAAAGAAGAATGATATTTATTACTGTGTGAAGCTCGGTGCGATACTACATCATGCCCAAATAGAGGCAAAGAGAATGGTGAAGAAGCCACCGGCAGGGTCTGTCTTCTCCCACCCTCGGGCACGGTTTCATCAAGATATGTCGAAGGAGGAGGTATTACCTAAAGGAGATAATGCAGCCCTAACCCCACAAGATGTGAGTATCTGTCGATCAAGGCATGATTATGTCGATGATGATTCTTTTGGTGGGGATGATGATAGTGTATACTCATCTCGGTGTTGGTGTCACGATGGATTAATCGGATTTACACACCAAGGGGCGGGTTACAAGTATAGAGAATTCTATGGTCATGTATACAGTTATGATAAAACAGATGATGGTGGTTGGCAAATAAATTCTAAGGAGCTTGGGAATGAGTTCTGGAGCACACCTACTACTTATCTTGCAGATGCAATCAACGACACCGTGTGGGTATTTGCCGATCAGCGTATCAAAGGATTTGCCGCCAATCGGAGATTGAATGGGAATGTTGCTTTCTTCAATACAAGCTATATCTTTCAGATGGCAGATAAACTCCAACTTAAGGAGGTTCAGAGGTCTGGAGATAGTGTAAAGCGACAAAAGGTTGAAAGCAGTACAATGAAAAGCGTAGGGGGTACTCTCTTGAGCTTTGGAACTGAACGAATTGGTTATTTGGATAATTACATTATCCAGGAATGGAATCTCAACGATACTAATCGACATGATGGAACTAGCCGAATGGTGGAGATGTGTAATATTGATGAAGATATTGCACAATGGCCTGCGGAAGATGTCCTTAACTTAAGCGATAACACTTGGATGGATGATACGGGTAGTGCTGAAGTTACCAGAGGCAAAAAGCCCGACTCGATGAGAATGGTTGATATTGAAACTCCAACTTCAGTTGGGTATCTATCTGAGAACAGGCTGTCTTTTGCATATGAAGGACATAGCCAAATTCCAATCTACAATAAAGATCTCCGAGAAATATCAAGATTGGTAGCTTTTGGTAGTGATGATGGTGTTGAGATTGTCCATCGTCCAACATTTGAATCAATGGGAGAGGAGAATGTTTTGGTAGCAAGTGATAAGACCTGTGTCAAAGTCTTCGATCTCAGAACTACAAAGGCTGTGATGACAATTCGTCAGAAATGTATCAATTCAACCCCCATGTCTGTCAATGGTAATAAGTTCTTATGCAACAAATTGGGAAGTGGAAAGGGAGCACAAATGTGGGATCTTCGTACTCAGCAAGCACTTTACTCTTTACCTGTGAAATGGGATACTGAGATTGCCTGGCTGCCAGCTGTGAACAATTCTTCAGCTGCTCTTTTGACTGGTAATGGTGAATGCTACAAGTTTGGAAAAGACTATGATCAAGATGATGAGTGGGAGAAAAGAGGTGCAGTACGAGCATGGGCAGATCTGGAAAAGCAAAGGTCGAGTGGTGGA
>Ga0214481_100026_pt1 | contig 57864 bp, 35 predicted proteins | sample M1_20Mar14CPVII9_4_FD_165057 | JGI IMG/M metagenome (GOLD analysis project Ga0214481, IMG submission 165057) | Marine eukaryotic communities from Monterey Bay, California, United States - M1_20Mar14CPVII9sort6BwellG10 | ecosystem: Environmental > Aquatic > Marine > Unclassified | place: USA...
ATGCTATAGTAGACATTCCCAAGTCCTTACCTATACATGGGATGGCTTTGACAAGCACTGGCAGGAAAATAGAGCACAGCAAGGTAGTGGTTGACACCCAAACGTACGAATCAAATGGCTCGGTTTCCCTCGAAAAGTCGGGATTCTCTTGTCTTTGAGGTGTAGCCTCAGAAATACAAAAGGAAGATGGAGGGCCTTACAAGGATGCTCATGGTTGTTCTTTACCCTTTTAAATACAAAACACTAGTATTGGTGTACAATAAAGAAAGTGGTGTGACAGCTACATGTTTTTTGGTCTTACGCCAATGTCTCATCCCCCAGCCCCCATGCTGGCGCTGGTTGTGCAAACATCATTAAGTGGCTGCAGTTTTGGGATGCAGATCCCTAAAAACATATCAGAAGTGTTTATCATCCTGTTGTAAACATATGAAATGAGAAATGAATTATAGCCAAGCTCTTTCATGATTGCATACTGTCAATATACAGCCAAATGTTGCTGGGTTTTGAGTTTTTTTTCACAATGATGTGCCACAAGTGGCAACAAAAGCAGGTTAGCATGTCTTTCAAATGTGTTTTGAGTATTTATCATCTTGTTATGTACCTAAACAATATTGAATGATTATTAAACATGATTTAGCGTGATTACAACACTTGTACATCTCCATTCTTCTGATATGTGCCAAATATGGGCGTTTTTTTGGTGCTTTCTTGTTTATTCATGATTCATTTGGATAGTATCAGTCAAGTTTGTCATTAGAAATAGATTATTGATGTAAAGGAGATCACATTTGATTGTTGAGTCATCTCCTAGATCCAAATATTGAAGGTACTACAGTGGATTTAGTGCCAAAAACTCATGTGGCGTGAAGTTTGGGGTGGCATCAAGTATGTTCTTTCTTGTTCATCGAAATAATAATAGTCCGTACAATACGGTAATACGAATATATTTATCAAATGGTACGTGGGCCATATTCGGCTTTTATCGAATGTTGATGAAGCAAGTGTGAAAGTAGATGGTAGAGGAGTATTGTATTGTATATTGGTTAATGTTTGAAAGTTGGATCAAGGTTCATATAATATACCATATACATAAATTTATACGCTAATCTTCAGTATATCAGCTTATTAGGTCTACAGAGGATCAAACGAGCTACTAAATTTCAACCAAAGACTCGTTGGTTAGTTGTACTTATACTTTGCCAAATATCATGACAACAATAAGTGATAAGGCCCTTGACGAGGAGTATGGGCATTTACATCCGCATGCATTCCATTTACAGTTGCCTAAGCATCATAAAACTGATGGGTAAGATATGTATAGACGTGCGCATTTTAAGAAGGTTATCTTTATACATTGTAATAGATGTATCATAAATCTCACATACAACTCTCATGATTTGCAGTGGTATACCCTATGCAACAATCGATGCACATCGCAAAGCACGTGCGATTATTAAATTATGTAATGGTTTAGTATTGAAGGAAGAATTCTTTGTGAACGATGCCCCCACATCCGCCGAGGATATAGAGGTTGATGATGAAAATGGCGCAGATGATGATAATGGACCAACCTCATTATATCAACTCTCCCAACAAGCACAGCGGTTGTATTCTCAATTATCTAAATTTTCAGGATTGCATTATAATGGTGGTATTTCACAAATTGAACGTTGTGAAATGTTCATCAAGGTTATGAATTTGTTATGTGCAACTGTTGAGATTGTCGAGAACAAACAAGTTGATGATGGTAATGTTGTTGAGGAAGGGGTTTCTGCAATGGTTATTGATGATGATAATAATGATGAAAAATTATTAAAGAGGAAGGTTATTATCCATTATGATAATGTTGGATATATCCTCAATGGAAAAGATACAGCAGCAGCAGCTACTTTACAACAGAACAAACTTGAAAGCACTGAAGAGGCATTAGCTCATCCATTTGCTTTGCCAAGTCCTACACGTCAATCATTATTGAATGTTGCAATTGAATTAATTGGGGGTAAGAAGAATACGTTACGGGGTGTTAGTAACTCGGCAATCATGTTAGATGAAGATGATATGAAGACACGACAGCGATTGATTATTTCGTATCAAGCATTATTAAGGATGTTATTGAGAACAACGCCGTACCTTGATGAACACAAGTTAGATGTACCGCCCAAGGAGGCTAATGGTATACGTTCATCTATATTGAAAAAGAGTGTTACGGTGATTAGAGGTTGTCGTCGATTCTTTGATCAGGGAGATGAAGATGATTCCACAGCAAGGCAGTTGTGGTCATCACTCCGTTCAGACGTACAATATCATACACATTCCAACTCCGCCTTTCGTGCATTGATACTTCTTTACCTCTTCCATCCAACAAAATGTTCATTATCATACTATAAAGAAGTAGTGCCAATATGGATGGATTGTTGGAGAAACATTGATCGTTGTCCTGAATGGGACTTCCTATGGATGGTCATGTTTTCAAGGGCAAGAAAGTACCTACCAGCGGATGACAGTATCTGGACTACATTGCATGCTCATTTGTTATCATCTTGTGCGACCTGGTTACAAGTTCCTGTTGGTGGTGTATCAAGTGATAAACTCTTTCCAAATGCCAGGGGTGGAGGTTCAAGGAAATTCCCAGCAAGGCTAAAGGTATTCCTCGGTATGAATGGCCGGTATGAAGAGGGAATGGACTTTGTCTCTCGATTGGTCAAGTTATTGATATTCTGCTGTGGTACTGGTAATGTTGATGATGAAGGGATATCATCCGGCACTTCGTCATTATTACGTTTCCTCTCGTACATTACACCATACTTCAATCCGTCTAACTCTGGTCCTTGGACATTCCCAGGAAAGTCCGCGTTTGTATTGTTTTGTCACGTGAATGCTTGTGTTCAATATGAAGTCTTGACGATTTGGGATCTTCATTTGAGCTTAGCTTGCCTTTATTTGATTGTTTTTATAAACCACATGTACTAACAAATGTTACCATCTCCTCTCTTCCATCTTCATAAACCACGACAACGCGCATCTTCCAGTTGGTGCATTCCTGCACTACCTTTCGTATGAATTATGTGCTCGTGTAGGCAAATCATGTGGATTGAAGGTACTGCAGCGTGATCATACGAATATTGCTGAGAAGTTGATTGACGAGGAGTTATATCTGAAGAAGATTGATCTTCACAGTGCAGAAATTGTTGCTTTATTGGATATCATGCTACCCTTATGCCAGCAGGTGAGTTGTTATGTTTTCGATTTGTTAACTTGTATTCTGATATGATTAATCGCCGATACACTTTCACTTCATTATCACTCTAGGCATTGTACTCCAAGAATGCTACTGTTAGTCATGCTGGTGAGACGGCTCTACTTTATCTCTCACAAATCGATCCTGCTCGGTCAACTCCTCCGTTGATAGACTTCTCTCTTCAAGCTCTTGATATCTCGTCTGTCAACCAGACTCATCAAACTCCAGCTGCACTCTCAACATTAAGTCGGTTATTACAGCCATCACTACGTGTTAAATCAAGCATATTCCTCAGTAGATTACCAGATTTGTTGCGCTTGACTCTAGCAGGAATAGACGGAAATGATCAGAACAAATCACTAAGAACGTTGGTTTTGTACAGAAATCTTGTCATGTGGATACCAGTTGGTGGAACAATTACATTGCCGTCCATATCTGATGATAATTCAGTTGTAGACAAGGATGGCAATGATGGTACCCTACAGATTGGTAACAAGCTAATGGATGTAAGATATGGTATTGTGGAAACAGACGAGTATAAAGATGCGCTAGCAACGGTATCAAAAAGTTCTATCTTTGCCCAGCATCAGTTAGGAATGGCTATAGATGAAGACGACTCTGCCCTGATGCAAGAGGCTATGATGGCAATGTCAGAATGGTCACTCATGTTTCTGGATCGTATATATGAACTAATGCGGGCAGCAGGTGAACAAGAGAAACTTGGCAAAGGCGGCACAGGAGTTGGTATGCGATCTGGTATGCAAGATATTGCAATGACCAAGAACTTCAGTCGCATACAATATGAAACACTACTTTACTTCTTTGCGGGTATGGACGACAACACTTTTGATACAGCACTGCGTAGTGTTGTAAGGTTCTTTGATGAAGAGACATTGCCCTTTGCTGTCAAGGATGCTAGTCTATTGTGCCGAGCTATATGCTCTACACGGTTTGCTATGGACGAGAATAATAGTGCTGAGGATGTTGTTGATAGAAGCCCCGGATTGGATGCGCTTGTACCGATATTGACTGAAGATTTGGAACATAAATCAAGCAAGTGTGCAATTTATAGAATACGATGTTTAGCGGGGGCTGTACGATACGCAGGATCAACAGTGTTGAAACACAGTGATACCCTTACATCGGTTATATCATTTGCATTATCAAAGACTGAAGATAGAATGCTTTTCAAGACGGGGTGCAAGCTGCTGCGGCATTTATTATCCTCTCAGTGTGAAGAGTATCCAATTGCCCAATGTTACCACCCATGCATGGCAGGTAAAGACGAAGTGCTTGGCAAGTCAGCTCTTTTGCAGGAAAATAACATATTTTGGCATATTCCAAGCTCTGAGCAACTTGACTTCACTGTGAGCCTATTATCACAATTTACATTGCCACGTTGGACCGAGTTAGGCAAACCTGCCACTGATGACAAGGCTAGTGTCAATCTACAACAATGGCGTCAAACTCTACGTGTCCTCCGTTACACGTTGCGAGGTTGCTCAGGTATATTATTAGACGAGGATCCTAATACCATCCTATCTTATTCACAAGACGTCTTTAGTCCTAAGGAAATGGCAATTTCAAAGTTGATTCTTTCCTCCTCTGACAAATCGAAGCAAGTGCTAACTGGTCTTCGTAAAAGGCTATGCTCAAACTTGATGGATATCATGTGCTTGATTGCAAAGGATACCTCTGATTGCGAGTCAACAACAAACGCAGATGAGAGCTCCAGACAGTACAAGAAGAACGAAGTAGGATCGTTAAGCTCAGATGCAAAGATTTTGAATGAGGTGATTGAATTATCGGAGCTTCTTATTGCTAGACGTGGTGCAAAATACCAATCTAGTAACGGCAAGACGATCTATCGGGGGCAGAAAGAGATATTGACGGACTATACTCTTGCAGACGAAGCGAATATAATCTCACTACAGCTTTCACGATGTAACAATGAGGTTAATACTGGCCTTAATCGTTCCGTGTACAAGGATGGCGAGGATGCAGGTAAAACAGTATCTCGAGCACTTCTTGTAAATAGGCTGCATCTATGCCTTGCCGATATGACGGCCAATGCCTCATCAGAAGTACCTCGGAGACTAAGAAAGCTCAGAGGTGGACCTAATGCAAAGGTACCTCCTAGTCTCTTCTCTTTGGACATTACGCTGGAGACACTTCAAGAAAACTTGAGTAGCCAGTCCGCTGCTTCGTCGGATACCTCTCTTGAAATCTATGAAGCGTTAATTGATGGTCTTTTCGCTTTGTCATGTCATCCAAATATAAATGTGAGAGCCGGAGCATTAAGTATTGTTGACTTTGCTTTATCTCGTTTCGGCTGGGTTGTGAAACATACTGACCGCCCTAAGCGGCTACTTAATGCTATATCGCTCAACGATGAAGGTCAGAAGGGTGTGCATGGTATTCCCAGTTGTTCCTCACTTGTCAACCAAGTCAACTCTCAAGGTAAACGATCCCGATTAGGAGAAGTAGTGAAGAGTGTCATTAAAATTGTGAACTTGCCTAAAGTGCTAAAGGAGTTCCATTGCAATGAAGTCCGTCGCTTTGAGTTGGTCAAGATGCTATGTGGTACACAAAAGTTGTTGCAGCTTGTGCCGCCCGAGGAGGTGGCTAAAATTGTGCACTATGTCAATGAAATCTTCATTTCTTATAGATCAAAGCTTTGCTCTATTCCAAGAAACAACAGATGTGATCAGGCAACACATGAAGCATGCTTGTCCTACCTTTTGGGAATACTACAAGAAGGAGGAAGTAATGATTCAAGCGACGTGACCAAGAAGAAAGAAGGGGAGGAAGAAGAAGATGCCAAAGCCATGCACTGGCGAGATCGATTAGTTGCTGCCTGGTTTGTATTAAAGTTCATTGATGAGATGGATTTGATGACAGGTGATCCCAAGATTGTTGACCAAGTGTGGTCTATCTGCTTTACTATCATCGAAGATGAAGTTGGTCAACCATTACAACGAGTATCGCTAGGACTATTAGGACGACTTGTTTCACTTGCATTGGTTGATATGTCTCAAACGACATCCAACACAGACATGAAACATCCCGATCTCTCTCTATTGCGTACTTCTTTTATGAATGAGACATTCTGCGAGTCATTTGTAAATGCTCTAGTGTACGACCATCGAGAAGACACTAGTGTTGGAGGCGGACACAGTGCTCAGTGGTCAAGAGGTATTGAAGAGATTATAAGGGACAGTAGTCTCAATGTTGCTCGTAGAACCCTATTCCCTTTCAATAGAGTCAGCCAAAAGAGCGTCACGTTCAAGCTTAGCCACTCACAGTTACTCGAGGCCATCCTATTAGCACTGGGCCACAATAATGCCAAGGCAGCATCAAAGATATTGCTTGGACATGCAAGAGAATTAGTCGCCTCACCACCCAGTGAAGATCAGCGCAATCAACAGGTGACATCAGCCGAGATTTGGTCTGGAGTGAGCAGGGCATTGATTCAGTACAGTAGTTCAGATGAAGACAGGACTGAAATCTGGAATACACTGCTACTTCCTTTCCTTGACGAGGCGGTTGTAAAGATGCCAACGAATGTATTGGGCGCTTACTATGACGCTTGTCGATATGCAATCCACCACTTTCCACCAGGCTACTACTTTCCTCTACTCACTTGGTCCGTGTTGAAGGTTAAGAAATCGTTGTGGCAACACGAGGTTAATGAGAAAGTAGAAGAGAGTAGTATGGACGATCGGTTCGCTCTTCAAGGAAAGTGGTTACTAATGTTTCAAGCCGTGATCGTCGAACTCGATTATGAAGATGATATTAGCGCAACAATCAAGCCACCATTCTACATTGATTTACTAGACGAGACCAAGCCCGACTCGGCAACGTCTTCAACTGCAGAGTTAGAATTGGGAAAATCGTGGAAATATGTGAACGACAACCTCACTCCCTGTCTATTGAATGCTATTGGTCACCCGTATGACAAGTGCAGAGATCATATAGCTGCATGCTTGTTTAGAATGTGCTACTGTCATCGCAACTTTATTAACACATATACTGCTTTGAGGGATGTGAATAGTTCAATCACGAGTGATGACCACGACCCTGGTATTTCAATTATCAAGCAACTTGTCAGCATTCGTGACTCTGACAAGTATTCCTTCAAGGAAAAGAATCGAGCTTTGGGCACAGCGAGAAAGTTTATAGCATTTTGTGTACATTGGGGCGATGCGAAACACGAGTACTCAGACTTCATCATACCTTTGCTACCACTGGCATTTCAATCATTGCAAACCAATGAGGGCGAAGCGTCAGCTGAAGATCGTGGCGGCATTGAAGCAGATTTAGTCAAGGGTTACCGATATGCAATTGCTGACATTAGCTCCAATTGTGTAGTAAACTACGGCGTCTCTCAAGATATGACAAGAGCCCTTGATGTAGTAAAGGAGATGAGTACACACGATTACTGGCAAATAAGACAAGCCAGTGCACACTTCTTGCGCAACTTTCAGGGTGCACACAAGTTTCTCTTTAATAAAGAACAGAGTGAAATTGCCCAGTCTATTGCAATCTCTCTTCTGTCAGACGACCGTCGTGAAGTGTCGGCTGCGGCAACATCGACTTTGACGGGCATCCTGACCATGCTGTCAGAAGCTGCATTAGAGGATCTTGTGACTAAGTATGTCAATATTGCAAACAAGTCCTTGAAGAAGAAGAAACGCAAGAAAGATCCAACAAGAGAGTTGTCAACCGAAGAGTCGGAACTATTGGCCACCAAGGAGAAAACGCGAGCGTCTAGACAGCAACGATCAGTATTCGTACTTTGTGCTGTTGTTATGGGAAGTCCATACAAGTAGGATGTTTATTTTACTAAATTAATTTATCAATTCGACTTTCTTGGGGAAATGGGTTCGCACCTTGTCTTCTTTGGTGGCTTCTTCACCGAGTCGTCTGAGTCGGTATGGCGTGATCGAGAGGAGTGTTCTGAACCAAGAGTTCGAGAGCCGTCATCTGATGACGAAGATTGAGATGTCTCAGAGCCATCATCTGATGACGAAGATCGAGATGTCTCGGAGCCGTCATCTGAGCTATAGTCTTCGTCAGTTGAATCATCATCTGAGTCCACACTTCCGTTCTTGCGGTTATATCTCCTGCAGTAATGACACTTCTTGCCAATAACACCCTTGTAACTAACGCGGATTTTGTTTACTTTTCTGCAGCGACAGGAAAGATTGTCTTTTTTTGAAACCCAACTTGGATGCTCCTTCAAGATATCGAGTACATTGCACACAGGTATGGGAGTAGAAGAAGCGTCGGTATAAGTAGTTTCGACATGTACAAGAATAGCAGCCTTGGCGGACGGAGGAGATTCAACTCCATCAATGTACTTCATCTTATGTAGTCCAAAGCACCAATCATCCTCATTTTCACGAATCTTAATGAAGCAGGTATTCATACGGTGGCTTGTGGGTGCGGCACGTAACAAACCGTCACAATAACGATGTTTCCTTCCAGCTCGGTGATCAACATCACACTCAGATGAGTCAGATGCCTCCTTACGAAGTCCCTTCTTGATGGCAACATATACGTCTCGGGTAGAACGGTAATCGCAGATGCGATCATACCTAACTTTATCAGTTTCAAGAAGTTCCAGTAGTTTGTTTTTATTGGTAAAGATAGTCAACTTGTGGTTACCGGCAACAATGGCAACGAATCGGTGAAGAGTAATGCAATATCGATTCCCTGTCTGTGAGGGTACCTTAATCTCATTGGTATTCAAACCATCATTCTTCTTTGTATAAGATATCTCACGCATCATTCGATCTGGGCGTAATGGTATGGCATAACTGTCAAGTTGTCGAGGTTTTTGCGACATGGTATCAAACACTCTTGCGGTAAAGATACCAACCATGTATCGACCTTCAGGGATTAACTTGGTCATGTTTTCGTATACCTTGTAGCTATCAAACAACTTCTTTGCTGCACCTCTGCAGATCTCATACTTAAGTTTTGGTGGTGCCTATGATGGTGTATAGGTGTAGGAAGAGAGTACAATAGGTGTGAGCGAATACATATGGTATCCTTTAAGGATACCCAATGGTAAGGATACCCAATGGTATCCTTTAATCTAATCACACAGCAGTCACAGCCTTACATACCATCACATAAATATCACGTCGCACTGCTTTGAAGGATGGATCATACAAGTCGAGGTAAATAGCCGTGCCATCCATCAACTTGGGGATAACAAGCTCGAGTGAAGCCTTGGTCTTAATGATGTAATCCATCTTGGCAACAATGGCATTCAACTCATGAGGCTCAAATGACTCATGGCTCTTGAGGTACTCCTCAGCTTCGGCGAGAGTAGCACATCCCTTGACATCCGCCACAACCATTGCCATCAACTGAGGAACTTTATAGTCCAATAGGTATTGTAGTTCATGCTCTTGAAGCATTTTATGGACAATAGCATGAGCCTCAGCCTCAGTGTACAGATCTTCCTGTTGAGCTTGACTTGTAGAGGAAGATGCGTCATCTGTCTCGCCAACTAAATCATTGATACGTTGTCTCATATCATCACGATCGCCCTCGACGGCATAACCTTGGAAAGGGCCAAGGTTGTTGGCTTCATTCCTCTGTGCTTGTGCATAGTCAGATACACGACCTTTCCGTATTTCGGACATAAAACTGCCAAGAATAGTTTGCCCTGATGTACTTGATGCTGCTTTCATCATATTAATCAAGGAATCTCTGCCTGTAACTTTGAGACGAAGGTACTTCTTATCCTTCCTAGGATCAAACAGTTCATACATTTGATCAATTACCTCCTTGTTGACAAACTTTGTATTATCTTGAGGGTCACGTTCATAGACTGCATTTGCAATTCCTTCACAGAATTCATCACACATCTCTGGAGTCATAGCAGTAGCCCTTCTATCTCCTCTTGATAAGAATTCAGGATGATTGTTGATGTACCATTCATGAAGAATAGGTTCAATCTTTCGCATCACTTTCATTGGATATTTGGCAGGGTGCGCCGCAGCAGATGTTCTACAGTTACACATTTCCTTGAATGACTCATAAGTGCCAAGGCACCCCATCCCCAACGCCGCAAACATGCTATGCAGATTAAAGCTTGATTGAGATCCTGCGGCGGAGGCACTGCCAAGATTGACCAATATAATCAATAACATGAGTAGATGTGATGGTTGGTGGTAGTTACTACGACGGTATGTATTACGACGTAACCCAGAAGTAAGTGAAACATGCGAACCGAGAAGAAGTAAAGAGCTCGCAACATTAAGGAATGTTTGAGTAATGTTCATACCGGCGCCGCCGGCGAATGAGCATTCCATTACATTAGGAATATCGGGTGTGGTATCAACAGGAATATCGGGTGTGGTATCAACAACTTCCGATATGTAAGGCATATCACAAGGAAGTAGCATCTCCTGAAACATCCGTTGAATGATCTTTGCACTGTCATCTTCGATTTGTTGTTGGCGAACTAATATTGGGAGCGCTGCTGACAATAACATGATATGATTGTGTCGTATTAAATCAATGGGATATATTGGGAGGATTATCGTATAAATGGCAAGAAGAATAGAAGGAATATTAACAATCTCCCTATTCTTTTGTTATGAGAGACGATAACATCTTTGTTTTGGCACCAATTCCTTGCAAAATGATGACGATTGCCTCCAAAATGACCCGATCCATTCACTAACCCTACCACTATAATCAATAACCTTCACTACCCGGAAGAGATTCTGACCCGCCCTAGGAGATCATATAAGGCTGCTTTTAAACTTCAATAGTATCTCTAAACGGGGATGCATCCTCCAAACTCAAGCATCCAATCATTTAACCTTGCACCCTCAAGTACTCTCAACCAAAAGGGCTTCTTCTCTATAACTACTAGGCCGGCAATATATTTCAAGGGAAGAGGACCAAAGTCTCGACTGTCCCAGCTATCATCTTTATTATCTCCCTCTAAATAATATTCACCATCCTACGTAAAAAGAATGGCAATACAACCAATACAACGTAAAATAATTATTGATTGATTGTTGTTGAGAATGATAATGAAACAACCAACAAACTTACCTCAACCTTTACTACTCTCTTGACAATATAAAAGAGTCCTACTTCACCTTCACCACGCCACTCGCGATCGGCAATAGCCAATACGATATCGTTCACTCGGGGAGGTTCATCAAATCGTTCAACAAAAAACTCATCACCGTGGTAAAGAGCACCAACCATTGAATCACCCTCTGTAATAGCCTTTCCCTTTAGTAAGGCAACGAATTTACAAAGACGAACAAGCATATGTTAAAAAGTAAATGAAAATGATGAATTAATTAACATAATAAAACTCAAACACGAATTAAAACATTTTTAGCATGAATAAAAACAGTAAAAACAATAGGACCAATTCATGCAGATAAATAATCCACATCTTCAAGATACAAGCACGTGAAATATACGGGTTAACATGACTACTGTTCATGCTAGTACTGCTACTCAGCTTGTTGTTGATGGTCCCGCCCGTGGTGGTAAGGATTGGCGCGGTGGACGGTCGAAGAAAAAGAAGAAGAAGAAGCGGCAATGTCGTGATAGAGAAAGTCGAGAGAAGAATGATAAGACGGAGAGGATCCTCCATACATCCCAGTCGCATTGGCCGCGTTATCAAAACACTCATTTGAACAACGTGCCTCGTTGAGTGTTAGAGAAGTCGTGAAGATGGTATGTTCGGAGTTCAAGAAGACACATACTGATAACTGGGAACAACATCGTGCACAGTTTACCCAAGAGCAGATCGAGGCTTTAGAAGATGTTGTTAGTACCCCTCATTATTATGCTTAGTTGAGCAGGCACAGTGTAATAAACTAATGAGTCATTAGAAGACCAGTTTTTGCCAACTGACTACTAACCCTTTAAGCATGGACAATCCTAATGTAGCTCGGGGGGTGTGGGGGTCTACAAATTCATTGGGGACCACCACGAATTGAACGATAACTGAAACTTGATATATTGGATTGACAACATACATACTAGCTTGCACCCCATCACTCTTCTTTCGCTTATATTGAGTATAATATGTTATGACATAGTAGATTGGTAATAACAGCTGAAAGCTCCAACAATTTATGCACAAAATTGAAATACAAAACTCCACATACAACACCATCAATATCAAAATGAAGAGAACAACAACAGCAGCGGCATCTCTCTTACGTCGTCGATATCAATATCAAAGAACCCTTCTAATATCATCATCATGTAGCGGACGGCAGTCTAATATCTCTTTTTCTACTCAACCATCACTAACACATAATTTTGATAATGTTAGCATCAACAATAATAAATTATACTTTTCTTCATTAGCTGCTCAAGATGATTGGGACGATGAAGATGATAACCAACCACCATCACCACCAAAGCAACAGAGCTCTTTATTACTACCAACTCAACATTCACGTAATCTACCCCCACCCGTATGTCCTGCAAAACTTCTACGATCCGAAGTTGAATCAATCTTTGATGCCCCACTAGGATCATTAATTGTATACACTAAATCAGAAGTTAGTACAGAATTAAAAAGTGTTGAAGATGAAATGGAAAGTGCCTACTTTGCAAGTGATGAGATTGTCCAACGCGTGGAGTATATAATGAGAGGGTTGAATGCACGTATATCAAAAGATAATAGTTTTGTTAGTAGGTGTTTAAAACAGGGTGTTATGGAATATGATGATGTTGATACTACCAATGTAAATGGTGATGATGATATGTTGGGAAAGGATGAATGTTTCCGTGCCATGGTTGATTTAATCCAACGTATGACCGCAGAGGGAGATACTTATGCTGAGTTGCGTACTCGAGTTAGAAGTCAATTATTAGATCCTTCTTCAGTGGCAGATGGTGAAAGCAGCAGTTCGAGCAGCAGTAGTGACAGTAGTAGTGATAGTGACAATGAAGGAGGGGTAGAGTTGAATGAACAGCAGCTTGAGGATGCGGGTGATAAATCATTCAACAGATGGGAAGAAGAGATGACGGCGAATATGAAGAAGGCTGGGTTTTCTAATAAAAAGACTGCAGGGTTAGACAAGGGCATTGATGATACACTTGATGATACCACATCACCCGAAAGGAATCAAGAGGAGTATCAATTTGGTTCAAATCCAGGTCTTACTGCTCACATGTATGATTTAATATTGGACAGCTTAGCATGTCTCTGTCAAGAACATTCAAAGGACTCATCCTTTGCCAACTTGGTTGATATCATTCCAGAAGATGAAGGATCACCACCAGAACTTGCCAAGGCAATGTTAGATACTGTTCTAAGCCGACATTGGATGGATGGTGGAGATATTGGCGTCGGGAATGGAGGAGCAGATAACCCCTTTGGTAAAGTTGGTGAAGGTATAGGCATCGCCAGCGGAACTGGGGCAGGAAATCTTGCCACACTAGACTTGTTCTCGAGGAACTTTGATGAACGAACAACACCCACATCCATGACATTTAATGCCGTCCTTCGTGTTGCTGCCAACTTTGACCCCGTGGCGTATGCAGAGGCTGTTGAGAATGCCAAGGTACTTGGTGGTGACATGGGTAACACATCTCCAATGAATAGTAGCACAGATCAGCTGAAGCAGGAACAGGAACGCTTGCGAGATGTCACCATCGATGCGGCACTCTCCACATACTCTCGAATGCATGACTGCTCAGCTCTTACATTGCGTACACTTAAGAACTCGACCAAGTTGGCCACAGCACGTTCATCATTGAAACGGCAGGCAAAGCTATTGACTGATAACTTCAAAGGCAAACGCAAGAATGATGTTATTAGTGGAAGGAATTCAGCCACATATGCTTACTTAATACAGACCATTTCGAATTGTATCCCTCCCAGTTTATCAAGAGGAAATATGGCATTTGCATTATATCATAAGGGATGTGTCGAGGAGGGTGTTATGGACACCAATGTAATTAATGCGATGAGAAGTGTTGGAGGATATGGAGCTGAAGATGATACCGAGAGTATTGGCGAAGAAAGTGGTAGTGAAGATGAATCGCTGGCTCCACCACCCATTAGTAATGGTGCGCTCTTTGACTCATTTATGCAAAAGGAACTGGGAAGTGGAGTGACACTTGCAATGGATAAGGGGAGGAATATGCGACAAGACAGGAATTATAAGTTACGGCGTTATGCTGATTGGGATGATACTTATTGATAATGAGGATATGCGATACTTAAAAAGGTGTAATCAAAATCAATTTTAATCAGATGTGAATGTACTACTTCTTATGTAGAATACTCAATAATTCTGGCACATTTATTGTTATGATGCCATCAGTCGACGAGGTATCGATCGTACATAAAAACTCACAGTAACTCTCATCTTTTATAGAGTTCTCTACATGAAAACTGACTAAAACAATACTCAATTACTCATCATAATGATAATAGAATGGTAGTGTTACCTACCATAGGTAGTATAGAATGTATATCAGTACATATTCATATACATATAATGCCCATATTATTACATTCTTTCGATTGGTGTTGCTTGGCAAAGTAAAATCTTTTATAGAGGAATCCTACTTAGGAATACTCCTATTGAATACCTCTAGATAGAGAGAGGAACCACCATCACAATAAATTATAGAGTGTGCGTGCGGTGTTAGGTGTTGCGGTGTTATACCTTGCATACCATATGGTAACGGATAAATAATATATAATCATGGGACGACGCAATAGAAAGAATAGAGATAGTGAAGATGAAGGTATTGATCAGGCTGAATTAGAATGGATGAGGAAACGCCAGAAAACTACAGTAACTACTAGTAATAATAGTGATACGACTTCATCTGATATTAATAAAGAACCCAAAGCTAATGATGTTTCTAAATCAAGCACTACTGCAACTACGTCTGAGGAGCAAGATAAGATTGAGAGAATGAGATTAAAGAAAGTAAAAAAGAAAGCACGACAAAAAGAGAAGAAGATGGCATTAAAACAGGAAGAGGCAATACAGCATAGTAAAAGACAAGCCGAGAAAGCATTACATGACAAGCAAAAGAAGGATCTCGATAAGAAGAAGAAGAAACTGAAGGAAACAGGATCACAAGAGTATAAGACATTAGCAAAAGGTGTCAAATATCAAGATTTAGTTATAGGAAAAGGCATGCCTGTTGGACACAGGAAGAAGGTTAGGGTTTCATACACGTTAAGGTCAAAATCTCACACATCAGGCAAGATAATAGATTCGTCTCACAACTTTGGGTTTAGAGTAGGCAAGGGTGAGGTAATAAAAGGTTGGGACATTGGCCTAGAAGGCATGAAAGTTGGAGGTTCTAGAAGACTCATTGTACCTCCTGGCGCTGGATACGGTAATAAAGATGTAGGGGCCGGCAAAGGTGGCGATTTATACTTTCAAATTGAGTTATTACATGTTGCTCCTTGAGATACATACATGTGATTTGAGTGAGTGCAACAAGAGAACGCCAACATCAAAATCAAATGAAGAGTTCTAAGAACCGAAGCAATCTAAAGTCAGAACTCAACATATCACTACAGGAGAGTAGCATTTGATCTTTCCCTACTAATTTACATTTATACAATGGACATATATTCACTTTTACAACACACATATAGTTGTTTTGTACATTCTATTCTCTTGTTCGGCCACCAAAATGAAGTAGAGTTAGCTTTCTTTCATTCAGAGATCGAGCAGACAAGGTTGCCGCCAAATCTTCTGCGCTGCTTGACCTAGTATCACGATCATCAAGCGACATTATTAAGTCTCCCACACTCAGGTGACTCCCTAATGACTTATCTTTAATGTGTGAGATCACCGGCCCATCTTTTGAATCAACAATGTCCAGATCAAGGTTCCCTGGTGGGATGTAGACATCTCTACAAACAATACTCATCGCATGGCTGTTTGAGAGTGATGTAACGGATGAGTCTGCATCACTGTTACTACTCGTTGGAGAGATGAACTCATCACATTCATAGCTATAGCTATCAGTTATTTGGAGAGCACCTAAAGCACCTGACTGTTGATCATTGATGTAGGCCTCTCGAAGGTTGATCTCGACGGACTCTTTGGCATTCTGCTCTGCAACCTTCCCTTCTAACCATATCAAATCCTTCATAAACGTTTTGGATTCGGTTGTGTCTCGACTAAGAGTGTGCTCAATATAGGCGGTTGGAGACTTAGCCATGCTATTGTCGTCGACTGTCCCAATATGATTCGACTTGAGACTCCAATCGCCGTCTTGCTTATTTGTGTTTGTTGTAGGGAATGCTCCATACGTTGGGAAACCACCATTATTACTACCAGAGAAGCCACCCGAGAAACCCTCTGTGGAAGTATCTTCAGCTGATGAAGTCTCAAGACCATCATACCCTCTATCTTGTTGTGACGAGAATATGGATTCATCATCTCCATGCAAGGCAGAGAGCCAATTTTTAGGCATTACAGTCTCATCTTCCTTTTCTAAAGTCTTTGTTCCAGTGTGGTTGATAGCAGCTACAGATAGTAAGCCGCCACTGTTGACATTCGACTTCATCAAATTATCTCCATCCTTCTGTCCTTCTTCATTATTATCACATGCAGTAGTGTTGTCATATCGATGAGTGGGATTACCATATATACTCCAACCAGTAACCGAAGACATGACAGACTGCTCTGCACTAAGATCATGTTGGATATCTGAATGTTCAACTTGTTGAGCAACAACTGAGTGTTTGCTGCGCACAATAGTTGGAGGCTCGACCATTTCATCATTATCATCACTATCCCTGTTGCGCTTGTTTCGGGTTGCAAATATGAAGATCAACATTGTAAGCGTCGCAACGCCAGCAATCATCATGATAACAAAAGGGGCATTAGGCTTGTCAAGGACCTCGTTTGAGCCTTGGATACCATTAGCAAGAAAATCTTCTCTGAAGGTTGAAGGAGGTGACGACGGAGAGTCTTCGACATACTGAGCCACCTTCACTATATATACATCATTCAATTCGGAATCATCAGTGGCTACAATTGAAGATACGAGCTCATCATTGTACTCGTTGCTTAATTGAGTGATCACATCAGCAATCTCATTTGACGCGGGTGCATCACCGGTAAACTCAAGACTACCATCATACAATACCTCAGTACCTGATACTTCTTCTAATACTCGATCGTATAAATCGGTCTCTCCATCTACTGATTGTGTAGTTGGAGATTGCTCACCTGAAGTGAGACTTATCGTCTGAAAGTACTCTCCATCTTTATTGTAATAGTCTGCCAACTTTGCACTATAGAAAGTATCTAAAGAAGATGTCAAATCTACCACTGCATCTTCCGACAATTCTCCTTGTGTTTCAAGCAAAGTGAAACTTATCTTTGGCAACGTTGCAATGGCTATCATTTGTGGTGATCGAGTGGGCTGATTGGTGCTTAGTGGAGTAGGTACAGGCGTCAACTTTACTTCAAGGTCAATTGTCCATTGTGTAGATGGCTTCGTGGAAGGGGTGCTACTAGATTCATCAATCTCTGTCTGAACAGAGGTTGGCTCGTCCGTGGACAAACTGCTTGGAGAATCTGTTGCCTTTACTGTTGGTTCATTAGTTGTTGGACTCTTTGTGATTGGTGATATCGTTGGTACATCAGACTCGTCTACAACTAGAGACTCTATAACCGGAGATGGATGTTTGCTTGGACTACTAGAATCAGGCTGATCTGACGGAGACATGGACGGATTTCGGGTCGGACTAACAGATACAGGCTTGGGTGAAGGCTGCTTACTTGGCGCATTCGTCACAGGTTTATCAGAAGGTTGATTCGTTGGAGATCGACTTGGCTGTGCTGAGGGTTTCAACTATAAAGTCAAAATAGAAATGTTAGACCAGAGAAATCTCAACCGAAAAGTTAATGAAGATATGCATACATATAATAACTCACAGTAGGTTTGGATGAAGGAGTCACCGATGGACTTGATGTTGGCCTCAAAGTTGGTTTGGACTAAGAGGAAGATAAGATCATAATACATGTGAGAATGATTTAGTATAAATAAGCGACAAAATGCATATGTTGTAATACTTACAGTCGGCACCAAGCTTGGCTTATTTGTAGGTTTGTCAGTAGTAGGCCGAACACTAGGAGACACAGACGGTTTATTCGTCACCGGAGAATTACTTGGAGACGAAGAAGGTTCACTCGTTACTGGGGATTTGGTAAGTCTCACTGGTGATAGCGTAGGCTCCTTAGTTGGATAAAATGCAACTCCAGCATTCCATCCCGAATCAACTTGACCAGATTTCAAGTTTATATTCTCAGTCATACCATCCTTTGGACTGACAAAGTAATATCGATCACTATTTACAAATTGCAAGTAGTAACATCCTGGATCACCGACATCACGAAGAATGTACGAGCCATCTGGCTTCGAGAAGGCATGTCCAACAGTACGATCTAAGAGACATGACTTGGCTCGAACGATGATACCCCCTACTCCATCTTCCATCGGATCGAGTCTACCATTTTCATTCTTATCATTATAGATTACTCCACTGATAGAAACTGGAGTTGCAATACTAGGTTTGAGTGTAGGACTGTTTGTAATTGGTTTGTTGGATGGCGAGAGCGTGGGGATTGCAGTCACCGGCTTCTTTGAGGGTTGATTAGTTGGACTTACAGTGATTGGTTTGTTTGTTGGTTGCTTGGTTGTTGGTTCATTAGTAATCACCGCAGGAATAATCTCTTGTGCCAATGTCGGAGAAGGACTGGGTACTGGTGTGGGTTCCTTCGTTGTCGGTGACGAGGTTATTGGTGATAAACTTGGCTCCTTAGTTGTAGGCTTTGAACTAGGACTAATCGACGGCGACTCACTACCAACAAAACTATCACCCCAATCAATTGTAGCATTCTGATCATTTGACGGAGCTTTCAAATCTTCAAGGAAGAACTGAGTTAGTGGATTATCCATACCATCCATAATCGCTTGATTGATGGGAACATTACCATCAATTTCTGAATTCACACCATCATTTGACATTGGATCTTCCTTTTTATCTTTCTTCTTTGGTAGCTTAACTTTCTTTTCTTTCATTTCCTTTGCTTGAAGTATACGTCGACGTCGGGGTGCTGCTGCTGCTGATGGGATGTTGTTGCTATTATTATCATCGTATATCTCACTAGCAGCCGCCTTAATAATATGCCGACGTACCCTCGGTGCAGCTGATACCGATGCGGTTTCAGATGCCACTGATATACAGAGAAGTAGTATCGCTGTAGTGTACTTCATATTGTCTTGGGTTGTCAACTCTAAATAAATCCCCCCCCAATGACAAAACTGTATGATATTTTGATACTGATGCCACTGGTTTATAAATGTTGTACCGGCGAGAGTAAGCTGTAGAATATTATTTCTTGCAGTAATAATTAATAATCTTCTATCCCAATGGCAACTCTCTCTCAATTGGAATTATTGAGTCTAGTGGTTATTGTGTATAGTATTTTTGTCGGCGGCAACTCCTCAATACTAATAAGGAGAGGAGGGCGGCGTGCGGTGCATCGCCAATCGCCGGCTGGTATCCTTTTTGCTCTACATCCGAGAAGTTTCATTTCAATCTAAACCAAGAAAATTCTTGTTTAAATATTTTTATTGTGTAATTGCAGGTAATTGGTGTACTAAGCACACCTATTAGTGTATAGATTGGCATCCAATACTAAACCCCACACCCAATTAATAACATGTCAGACTTCTTCTCACGTATATTTGCAATACCCTCCGATGTGAGCAGTGCCGACGAGGATACCAATTATGAAGAGGGTAGGAGACGACATAGAAAAACGTTAACACCACTATCATTAACGGATGGTAATGCTGCTGATAATACCACTGCATCATCTTTTGTTGTTGAGAATACAGTGTCTTATGATCAATCTCAATTTTCAACCGATGATACTGACAGTCAAGAGATTAATAGAGATGCTAGACAACATAATACAAGTAGTAGTAGAGGCAGACAACGTCGGAATGACAACTCTGAACCTCGTAGTCCCAAGAAGAAACCACAGCGCTCTTCTTCTATGGCTTTACCCCGTAATACTCATAATAATGCTGTGCAATTGCAATTAACAACTTCACCAAAAAACAATAGAAGACATAGATCATTAAGTAAATTGGGCAGGAGTAGTAGTACTTCACATAGAAGAACATCTTCAAAAGAACTTAGAAATACTTCTTATTCATCAGGTGACGATGAGAAAGATAAAAGCCCTAGAAGTAGTAGACGGTCATCTTCTGCAAATAATAATAGCAGTATACATAAACGAAGTTCATCTTCTAATACAAGAATAACTGACAGTAATAATGGTGACAGGCAGTATAGTAGTAGTAGGAGTAAAAGTCATCAACCCAATAGAATGGATAGTTATATCAACAATTCATCTACTATCTCACCAAAGAAGGAGAAAAAGAAGAAGGATAGCAATTGGAGTTCAACTAAATGGGGTTTCTTATCATCACCAAGTAATACGCCTCCAAAGAATAAAGATGGTAAAAAAGGGAAGAAGTCATCTCGAAAAGAAAAGAAGAAACATCATTCATCATCACATAATAGAGATACCAAACTATCATTATTACCACCGAATCAACTACGACCAGCACCAGTGAATGTCGGTGATTCTATAATTATTTCACAACAATTTCTAGAAGATAATGCTGACATGTCAGTTTTGACCATGCCAAAAGATTTAATGTCAGTAATTAGTACCGAGAATGAAAGGAATGAAGTCGAAGTAGTTCAAGAAGATGAAAAGAATCATAGTTTTGATACAGAGTTACAAAAAGAGGTGGGGCAATTACAAGCTTATTTGAAAGATAGACGTATCCGTCATCAACACAGAAGTACTACTAATCATACCGTTGATGGTAGTAGTAGTAGACCAGTGAATTATCAAACATATGCTAGTAGGATACAGGAGGGACATGTGTATTCTTATACTCAAGATGCTCAAGAGATTGCTTTGGGACAACAACATATTGATGATGATATTCCTCCACTTCCACCACCACCGCCACGACCATCTCCATTATCACGGCGGAAGACATCTACTTCAACACAAAACGCTGCCATACCACATTGGAATGCCCCCGCTACAAGTAATAGTAATTCAGAATCAGTTGGTAGCTATGATGATCCACCGGGGGAGCTCGTTACATCTCCAACATTACAGCAAACAAGTACGGCAGCATTTGATCAACTATCTCAGCATCAACAAAATGGACACCACGAGCGGTCCAAGTCTGATCCTCCAGGTGAAGAATACCAACCGTTTGATGAAGTATCTTGTCTTAATAATAACGGTCATGATATACAACAGCACTTATCTCCATCATCGAAACAGCGAACAGTAGACACTCAACCAACACCAAATAGACAACAGGCTCAGCCGACTCCAAATAGACTACACAAGGCCGTGTCATTCTCCTTGCCCCCAGCCCCACGATCATCATCAATGAAAACTCCACCAGCTCCTCCATTCATGGGCCCAGCTCTTGACTACTACTATTCAATGGAACGCAATTCAAACATTACAAACTTGTCACAATCTCCATTATTGCATCCTATCATTGAACTTTGGTCATCAGTTGAAAGTACCTCTATTAATCAAAATGATACTAACAGATGGAATACGCAGAAGGAAGATGAATTGCTTGGGGAAGAGTTACCACTTCATGTTTCAGAAGATTGGATTGATGTACGACATAAGGAGTCTAATATGATAACAGAAGAAAAGGCTCATATCGATCGTGCCACCTCAACTTCTTTGCTTGTGGATACTACTGCAAGTAAGAGACAGATGCACTCTCAGTTTGTAGACGAAGATATGATTGATGATGAATTTCATGATATATTAGATTGTGGCGAGGATAGTATTGAGAGAACAAGTAAAACATTAGATGAAGTTCCGTTGGATGAAGCTGCTTTAGACGGTCGACATAGATCGACATGGTCGACGACATACAAACCGCCTACAGCTACAACAACGTTTGATGAGCCATGTTATGATGATTTGCACAATAGCGACAATTGGCAAGAAGTAGTTCGTCAAAGATCACATGCTGCAATATCTATACAAAGATCAACGAGAGGTTTACTAGAACGAGAACGACTGCGCTCTCTACTGAATAGTACATTGATTATACAATCATGCATACGAAAGTACATTGTAAGAAGAAGATATCTGAACTATCTCCAGTTGAAAAAATCCTATACCGCAAAGAGATGGAAGGAGAGAGCAAACAAATATCTAACCTGTTAAATACTTGGTTAGCTTTCCAAATATCTATACCTGCATAGTTCTCATTCCCTGTGACGATGGAAAATCTCCAGAAAATGTTCCGTCTCCACTTCCTATTTCATCATACTGTTGCGATCCACCACCACCACCACCAGATAATATTTCATCTCGTCTTGCATAGAGTGCAATTGACAGAATAGAATTGAACCAAAACAATAATCCAGTAATGAATGATATGAATCCAACAGGTCCAGAGCTGCCACAAGAATTGTAGGGATTATAATCGTCTATATTGTAGGTATTGCTATTTACAACATGACTAGCATATCCTCCAGTCAAATTATGTTGTCCACTACTAATACTGCTAGCTGCATTGTCTGCTACGCAATTTGCAAGTTCTCCAAAGTAACTCGAAGTTATGTGTAACAGTATTGCCATGACAGCAGTTGATCCAAACAATGTTCCATGCATGTATAAATCAGTTGCAAATCTTGATGATGTACTTCTAAGAGTGTTTGCCATTGGAACTAAATTCAATCTTGACAATGTATCTGCAATATGATTACCCAATACTAATGTTAACACAATAATATGTGTACATGATATGAATGCAATAAACATTATTGATAGTCCCATGAAGCGTACACCTGCAACTAACAAACTTGTCATTAGAAACAAGACATTGAGTATACCCATAGTAAATAGTACATTCCGGAGAAATGTGGAAATCGAATCAGGGAAACATACTTGTCTAAATTGAGGTGGTATATTAGCTCTAATATTATTGATCTGTGCATCTAACGCCGAGGGCATTGGAACTGAAGTTGTTGACATAATGTGTAGATTCTGTTGGTTACCTTCTCGGGTTCAGTTTTAGTATGGTGCACCGTGAGTTTTGTCTTTGTTTGTGTAGTTCTTTGAGATTCAAGGAGTAAAAAAAGGTCCGAGAGCAGTGGATCAGCAAGAATATTACTAAACAAATCACCACTGCTTTACCAACCAAATGAAAGTATTGATCAGCTTAAATCGATAAACACAATCTCGCTCTCGCAACTCGATCGCGTGCAGTAGGTTGCAACCTCATTCAGTAATCAGTAAGTGATACAGGAGGCAGGATACCATAGGATACCAATGAGCGAGAAGAGATGTAGTGAGGTTTCGATGTGCCTTCAATAGGTTTCCCTCCACCCTCATTGTATCAAGAGTGCTTACTCACGAGCTTTGCCTCCTTTATCGGCTAGCCGAAACCCTATTTATAAATAATAGTAGAGTAGTTCAACCCCTTTACATTCAGTGGATCCTCGGCGGCGACATCTAAAGTGGAAAGAATAATATACATACATATACAATCATATTACATAAAAAGTATGTGGCCAGCTCCCCGTCCATCGAGGCCTCCTTCAGGACGGCATGGCGGCGGCGGCGGCAGCGGAATGTCATCAAGTAGGTCTTTATCAGGTATGTCCAATTATCATGATGATGACGGTGGAGACGACTCATCCTGTGATGATACCTATGTATCCATGATGTCATCATCTCGACATTCAATGAGTGGTACTCCTCCCCGTCCAAGTAGAGGTAGATCATCAATGAGTGGACGAAAGAATACTAATACCACTAGTAGTAGCCATTCTCCACCCCGACGTATATTGGGCGAGTCATCTCGACTATCTAATAACAAGAAGTCAAGATCTATATCATCATTCAATACTCGAGATCATGACGACGATGATGATACATCTGTAATATTGGATAAACTCAAGAATGATATTAACAGTCTTGAACAGTTACGATCAGGAAGTAGTAGTGTTACATCATCTTCACATCATATAAATGAACAATTTCCAGAGACGTTCTCAGAAAATGAGTTCTCCCGGTCATCTAATTACAACAACAGTATAAGATCTCGATCATCCATGAGGTCAAGAGGTAGAGGAGATAGAGATGACGATACCATGTCATTATGTTCTACACGGTCAAAGTCTGCAATGAGAGAAAGAGGCAGTGATAGAGGGTATTCAATTAGACCTACCAATAGGTTCTTCCGTGATACTGACACAGAAGATAACTTTAGCAGTAGTCCTTGGGATACACATAAAAAGAAGGAACAGGAGTGGGGAAAGACAATCGAGAACGATGAACTTACTAAAAAGTGTCGACTCCTTGAACACGAGAAGAAGAAGTTACAGGAGACTATCCGTACACTTAAGGAAGAATCTATTACCAATATTGAACATGCCGAGAATAAACTAAGTGCCTTCTCGAATGTAAAGCAACAGCTTGATGAGTCGAAGGAGAAGGAGGCAGAATTGGCCAAGACATTGCGTGAGTTGATAAGTAATGTCGAAACTGAGCAGGAGAACATGTCAGAAGAATTAGCAACTGCTTATAAACTACGGCAGTCGGAGGTGACATTACTAGAGGAGAAGTTGAAGGATATGTCTGAGGAAATGTCAAAGAAGGTGGATTCAATTCGTGAGTTGGAGAGTGAAATCAAGTATGTTCAAAAGACTCTTACCCAGGAAAAGGATGAGGCTGTCAAACATCTATATGATAAAATTGAACAGCTAGAGATGGGCACAAAGTCCAATGAGAAGAGCATGATAAAAAAGTTACAGAAGCTAGACCAGGAGCTTAGGGAATCACAATCAGCGTATTCCGAATTAAAGGAGAGGAAGAATCACATCAACCAACAGCTAAGTGATGCTGAAAGTGAGATCCGTAGACTTCAAGATAACGCCGATCAAATGAAGAGGGAGTGGAGCGAAGCCATATCTACTGCAAAAGATGCACTACAGGAAGCAAGGGAGGAAAATAGGGCATTAGCTGAACAGCTAAAGGAGGCAGTGAAGGAGAGTGAAAGTCTTAATGTGACTGTTGATAAAAACAAGGATACCATATCAACATTAGAAGAGTTATTGGCCGAGTCTAAGAAGGAGACGTCACAGGCTATAAGCAAGATGGACCAGATAGAAAGGATTGAGGATGAAAACACAAGTCTCAAGTATTTGCTCGATAAGAAGAGTGAAATGATACACATGTATGAAGATGATAGAGCAAAGGAGAAACAAAACCTTGCTAGTATTAGAGATGAGCACTCACATACAGTTCAGATGCTCGAGGAGAAGTTGTCTTCCATTGAAGGGGAGAAGATGAAGCAAGCTACAGAGATTGAGAATCTTAACGAGACCCTATCCAAATCAAAGTCAAAGTATGATCAAGCAGAGGTTGCCTTCCATTCATCCATGGAGATAGCAAAGCAGGTAAACGACGAGATGAAGTCCAAGTTTGTGTTGGTCGAAGACGAAGTTGCAACACTCAAGTCAATCATTCACGAGAAGGATGAGCAACTAATTCAAATGGACAGGGCTGCTACAGGTATGATGGAGTCTCAAGTAGACTTAGCCGAGAAGGAGATTGATTCACTAAAGAGCAAGCTACAAAGTAAAGAAAAGCAGTTAGTTGATGTTACAAAAGCCACTAAACAAATGCATGAGAAGGTAGGAACTCTCAAGTCAGAGATCAATGAGTACAAGACAAAGAAAGTTCCTGCATATGAGGCTGAAGTTCGGCAATTGAAGACTAACCTTGATGAATCTAAATCCAAGACAAGTATACAGAGTAAGGAGATATCAGCACTAAAGGCTGAACTTAAACGTGTCAATGATTGTTTAGATTCTTCGAAGAAGGATAATCTTGAGCTTCAACGGGCTATGGACTCAAAATCATTAGCTAGACAAGAGGAAGAAGCCAAACTTAATGGTACTATCCACAAGCTCGAGACTGAACTAGAATATGCTAAGAAAGATCAGCAGCAATTGGACTCACAGCTAGACAAGATGCGCACTAATACATCTGATATGCAAGAGACGGAGTCAGTGCTTAAGGGCACCATCCACAAACTTGAATTGGACTTAGACAATGTCAAGAAGGATCGACAAGAGTCGGATGACAAGTTAGTAAAACTTCAAAGTGAGAGTACATCTCAGAAGAACCAACTTAAATCAGCTTTGCAATCTCTTGATGAGATGATGGTGTACATAGAAACCATGAGACAGCAGCATGATTCATCAGTTAACTCATTAGAAGATGATATTGAAAAGACTCTCAAGATGAAACAATCTTTTGAGAAGGATATGAAGAGGAAGGTAGAAGAGATGGAACTGAGCAAACAGAAGATGATCGAACAAAAGAAACAGCAAGAGGAAGAAATAGATACAGCCAAGAAGGAATTAGAACAAGTTCGGGTCGGGTCTATTAAGGAGGTGGCAAACGCCAAGGCCGGTTTTGCCAAGTCTATGGCAGAGATGACAAAAAGGTATGAGACTGAAGCATCACAGAAGACGTCTGAGGTTGAGGCCTTATCAGCTGAGTTAAAGCAAGTACGTGAACAGAATCATGCGGAGAAAGTAGAGATCAATCGTACTGTTGAACAGCGCACCGCACAAGTCGAGCTACTCACAGTTCAATTGAAGAAGCTACAAGAACAGACTGAGGCCGATGGGGATATAAATGAACGTATCAAGACACTCGAGCAAGAGTTGAATAAACTTCGGGAACAGAGTCGTAACGATGAAAAGGCGCTTGGTGAAACTACGGAGAAGTTGAAGGATACAGAGGCAAAGCTTGAGCTATCTCTGACAAGGCATTCGGCACTTCTAAAGGAGAATACAATCCTAAAGAAGAAATCAATGGAAAGTACAGTCACAGTCACATCGAGCAGTGAAGAGTACCAAGAGCTTGTCAAACGCCTAGAGAAGAAGATACACAATGAGAAGAAGTTAAAGGGAGATCTTGCAGCTAAGAAACAGATGATATCGATGCTAGAGACGAATGAGAAGCATATGGAAGAGCACATCAATCAATTGGAAGAGCAGATAAATACACTCGTCAATGAGTATGAGGCAAAACTGCATGATCAAGATGAAGGGGAAGAAGAATGAAGTTAGTGTTAGGTGTTTGTATATAAGTGTATGTAATGTGTGGGGTAAGATTGTAAAGATTATTGTCAATATAAGTTCCCTACTTTTAAGTTGATCCCGGAATCCCTCAGCCAAACAGACTCTTTCGTGAAAATTCTCGTGTGTTTGGTTGACGAGTTACAGCTAAGATACGTTCCCTGGAAGTTGTATGTTGTCAAGATTTAATAAGGGGAAGTTGTATGTTGTCAAGATTTAATAAGGTGAAGAGAGATGATTGTAACGTCTGTTAGTACAAGTTGACTTTCAATAAGGAAAACAAAGTTTATTCTCATGATACAACAATACAAACGCACCACGTTCGTCCTTTCGGGTTCATCTGTCTTGGACTAGTCGCCACAAGCTCAGGAATTGGCAAGAGACACATTTTGTTATTGCATAGGCCAACTGAGAATCCAGTGTAACCAGCCATTGTACCATGAACTGCATTTTGACCTAACTGCATACAGTATAGTGTGTCCGTAGCATTAGCTGGTACTGAACGAATCATATAGGAAGGATCGATGTATCTAAAGTACATTAAATTATGAGCAACAGAGGTTAGATGAGCTGCAACATATATACTATAGACATTCTGACAAACAAACACACACTTACTTGACGGTAGCATCTTCACCTTGCTCCTTGAAGTACTCATTGATTACTTTCTTCATGTATTCTCCAATCTGAGGAAGCTTCTTGTTACCCGACGCATCTGTTTCTGTAGATGCTCCCAGCAGTTCTTCCCCGGCGCCTTCGGCAACGACCACGACGGCGTAACCCTTCTTTTTAACTCGCTTCCAAAGATGGGGTAGGCAACCAGTAGGACCTTCCAATACAATGGGTACTTCAGGAATTAGACAGAGGTCCACATCACCAGATCCAAGAGATGCGTGGGCAGCAATAAACCCCGATGATCTTCCCATGAGCTTTACAATCCCAATTCCATTTGGTAAGTTGCATGATGCCTCAACCTTGGCTGCTCTAATAGCAGACTGTGCGGCTTCAACAGATGACAGAAAGCCAAATGAGCGATCTAAATAATCTACATCATTATCAATCGTCTTTGGGACACCTGCAACTGCAACATGAAGTCCTCGTTCCATACAAGTTTCGTGAATTTTGAAAGCACCGCGATGAGTACCGTCTCCTCCAATCACATACAGTTGTTTGATCTTCTTACTCTTGATAAAATCACAAATCTTATCAATATCAAATCCACCACGAGATGAACCTAAGATAGTCCCGCCGTCGTGGTGGATATTTTCAACACTACTTGGAGTGAGTTCAATAGGAGGGGTCTGTGTATGTATGCAAATTGTTTGTGAGCATGTTATTGTCGGCATAAGGGTATGTTGCATCACACTTCTTATAAATAACTAACCTTTGGGTCATAAAAGCCTTTATATCCGCCAACGATGCCATACACCTTGCCTTCAATACCATATAGATGGTATAAAGCGCGAGTGATTTCACGTACGACATTATTCAATCCTGGACATAGCCCACCGCAGGTAACAATTGCAGCGTTTACAGTCTTTGGATTGAAATGCAATTTAGCCCTAGGTCCAGCTCTAATATAGGCAGTTGTCTCCTCTTGCTTATCAGGACTCCTTCGGATATTTGCGAGAATACATTCGTGATCTCCAATTAACTTGTTATACTTTGCTCGTGATTGATGATGTCTATCTTTACCTTCCTTTCCACCCTCACTTAAAGCACACATTATATTTTCAATACCCTTACCCTCGGACGGAAAGTACTTATCTAGACGTTCAACATCCCATAGATATACTGAATTAGAATGTATATCATCTAATTTAACACCAGTTGGTAGCCCTTCTTTTTTTCGTTCATCATCTTCTTGGAATCGTACTTTCTAAAGTAAATGAGAGAATAGATAGCAGAAGAGAGATATGCAAGATATGACAAGCAAAAGAAGGTAGTTAGATATAGATACGAATAACTATTCATTGCAATATAGTTTGTACAGGAAGACATATATTCATTGCAAAATCAAAATTGCATACCTGATCTGCCTCATATCTCTCTTGTCTATCTTTTGCAATTTTACGGTCAAACTGACGCTTGGCAATGGTATAGGTTACAGCTGCACTTCCGGCGGCAATGAGAGCCACAGCCTTGGTATCAATCGATGGCATGTAGGTATATTGGGGGCTAGTTGTGTGGTCTTCTGGAGAGGATTGAGGATCTATTTTGATATTTTCGATACTAACTAAGACTTAGTAAGAAAGTCGGTATCCTAGGCCCTAGGGCAGGGGCGGCGTTACTTCACTTGAACTGATAATAACTGAACTTTAGTTGATGCCTGATGCTCGCTTCATCAACTAGGTACACTCTCACTGCATACTGATAGACTCATCCTTGGACTCATCACTCTTGGCCGGCATACCTGAGGACCTGAACTACTCTCAACACAAAGTGTTTTGGTACCATCATCCATTATTGTATACATATCTACAACACCCTTATAATACCATACAACACTACTTTTCAATAGGTAGAACACATACCATCTATGCTGCAAAGAGCTCGTATATTGGTTTCATCAATCGTTCGTTCACATAATAATTATCATTATCAAACTTATACATCACTTAGACTCAATAATCAACTCTGCCGCCCCACAACTATACCGATGCGTTTCATTAATACTCATACTAAAAATGGTTCAACGAAAACACATCAATCTAAATCATTTGCAAGCAAGGCATTGATATTTACCGCCACTGCAACCACATATTATTGTGCAACTGTCTTATTCACTTCAGCATCTGCAGCTGATACTTCTTCAAATGATCAGCATACCTTTAAGGTTGAAAAGAAAATTGATGATAGTTATGGCATTGAATATGTAGGATTTGATACTTATCCAGGGATACAGCATGATGATGATACAGGCGTTGCAACTGCAGAAGTTAAAGCTGCCTCCGCAAAGGTTGTTTTATCGGCATTGGATAATTCTGGTTTGAATGACATTGGAATAGTGAAAGATAAACCCATGAGTGGTGATGGAGACGACAATACATTACATCCAAAGCATGCACATAGGATAGGATTGGGTACATGTCCTGTCTATGGCTGTCCCTTCCTTCCTTTAGATGTACATTATGATGAAACAGTGAAAGCACAATTGAAAAACTTGAGAAGTGAAGATGAACCTACAAAAGATGATGATAAAGAGTGGATACTAAATTCCTCTGGATCAGAAGTAGCTGCAGTACTCACGCTAATTGGATATAAAGGAGGAGCAATTGAAAATCAAATTAATCAAGATCGTGCATTGGCTTTATCACCTTACATGTATTATAATGTAAATGGTAATAACAGTAATGATGATAGTAAAACAACAACAACAACAAAACCAGTTGCAAGATTGATTGGCGCGTTTGATGGTCACGCGAGGTTTGGCGAGAAGGTATCTGAATATGTTGTGAAGCATTTACCGGCGCTTCTGGGGAATAAAATAGTCGAATATGAAGCAAAATTATCAGGAGATGATGTGGATCAACAAAAGAGAGATGATGACATTAGCCGTATCCTACATGAAGTATTTCTAGAGCTTGATGCGACTTCTCCAGCGGAACCATCAGGTGGATGCACCGCTTCTCTTGTCTTGCAACTCGGAACAAAGATATATATTGCGAATGCAGGTGATAGTCGCTCGTTTATTGCTGTGCATGTCAAATCTCCATCTGACAGTGATGAGAATAACAAAGGAGAAGGGACTACTAAAATTGTGTTTGGTACTCGTGAGGATAAACCACATCTACCTACAGAACGTGAGAGAGTGGAGCATATGGGCGGACAGGTATACCTTCCAGATGGGTTTGCACTTACTGGAAAGGGTACTACTCGTGTCCTTTATAAAGATCCAAATACTGGAAGCACGAGCGGATTAGCAATGAGTAGATCCATTGGAGATTGGGATGCTGGAGAGGTCGGATGTATTCCAGATCCACTAATCGATATATTGGATATTGATGAGATTAAAAAGAAAGTTCTAGAGAGTCTGAATGCCGAGAAGAAGGAAGTAGAAATAGATGCTGCTAGTGGTGAATCGATTCCAAGCAGCAAAGGTCAAGTTTACACAGAGAAAGATGTGAAAATCTTCGCTGTGTCTGCCACTGATGGATTGATTGACTATCTACCAGCACACTCTATAGCAAATCATGTAGCAACGGGGTTGTATGTACAAAAGACGCCGCTACTCGCTTGTGAAGACTTGATATATGCAGCAGCACAAGGTTGGCAGGAAGACAAACAAGGCCGCTACAGAGACGACATTGCAATATCAGTGACTGATTTAGAGATAGAGTAATGATAAGCAATATATGATATGAATTGTATTATAAGGTTGATTACAGCAGAAACGTTTCTTGTCTTAGTGACTGGTAATCTTCTTCAGTGTCTGATAAATGATCCTTCTGAGTCTGGCTATTACCAATACAACCGAGTGTTATACTCCTCTTAGCTGTCGTCGATTCTTCACTGTCAATGATCTCATCTTTAAGTTCAACTAATGTCATATCTGTTCTCAAAAACATTGGCATACCTGTGCTGACCAATAATGTCACACAGGCCACGATCAAGACAGATGCCGATGACGATGTACCTTCATTATCTCTGACCATCATAAGTCTTGCGTTAACAAATTGAGCAAATATGCCACCGAAGCGACCACACGCCGTGCAAATACCCATTCCTGCACTTCTCACAGTCGTTGGGAAGCACTCCGAAGACAATATGTCGATTGAATTCCAACTTATGATTGAGAATATTTGGAACAAGCAAGCACAGAGTACAATCCCTTTGTTGGATTGGTGATCACCATCGTTGTTGTTGCTGTGATATATCAGAAAAGCGAAAGAGAGCAAGCCACTCGCTGCACCCAACAAGCTCCCCACCAACATCTTCTTTCTTCCCCATCTATCTGAGTACAAAATGCTAATAATATTTCCGGGAAGATTTGCCAGTGCAAATAGAAAACTGTTGAAGTAAATGTTTTGCAGGTGTACTGATACGAATAGTGTATTAATCCAGGTTGTGATGCCATATGTCGAAAAAGACAAACAAAACCACAAGAGCTGGAGAGGTATAGTTGTGTCTGACCGAAGTTTGGGAGAGTAAAGTCTTTTCAGACTATCAAGGAGCACGTGTATTGTTTGTTGAAGTCTCACAGTCAAAGAAGTTACACTAGCAGCACCAGTAGATATACTAGAATCGCGATAATCTTGTCGTAGTTCCTCCTCTGTAAGCGGTTGAATACATACTGTGTAGTTGGAGTCATAACACATTCCTACACTTTCTCCTCCAAGCATTTCGTCTTTTATTCTAACTTGATCACCCACTGCCTTATCAACGGTTGAACCTAGCTTGATGTCTAATGATATCGCAAGCTGATTGCATACATGAGCTGATTGATAATACTTTTGTTTTGAAGATGCCAAGAACCTTGAACTTTCCGGGACATATAAGTAAACCAGCCATGCTCCTAGCCCACTTGGAAGTGCACATAATGCAGCAAATATTCTCCACATAGAAATTGCATTATGATATTGTTGTATATCCTGCTCAACATCGCTGTCTCCACTAAACAATATCCATGCAATTGCAGATACAAATAAAGAACCGATCATCCAAAATGAAGCAACTAATGTAACCACTGATCCTCTTACTTTTTTTGGCGACCACTCACTTGCTAATGCAAATAATGAAGGCACGCCTGCCCCTATCCCGATTCCGGCTATAAATCTCCAGAATGTTAACTGTGCAATTGTTGGTGTCAAGAATGGTAGAGAAGAGAAGAAACCAGCGATAGCATTTGTTAATAGTCCAATAAGAAGTGATGGGCGTCTTCCAATATGATCTGATAGAAATCCCAAACAAGTACCACCAATTAACATTCCTAGAAATATTGAAGCTGCGAGATACTCGGAACCTTCCGTTGATGATGTACCATCTATATTACTTTCTTCAAACATTTGTTGTTTAAATGTTGTATTTGCCAACAAGTAGGAAAGCATTAATATCTCTGTAGCATCTGACGAATTTGAAATACAAAGAGCAAGCAACGGTAGAGGTAAATAATGTCGATAATGCCATGGTTTGAATATCAGATGACTTATTGATGGTGAGGGTAATCTTCTTTTATACTCTTTGTAGATTTCATCTAAGAAATCATCAATTGTTCGAGATGGTGGTATATTATGATCAGACTCCATTCTTTATACTTTATTGATTAGGGAAACCCCTGGCTGTATTGATCGTTAATATAATGTTAGGGTTAGAATACTCTGGGTAACTGTCTGTGTCTTCTGTTTAATTGATTGTATTGTACCCCTGAATCCTGAATCCTAAACTACAGAATATGGTGTGGTTTACAGACCGTGATATTTTCTATTTCTATTTCAGTATTATGACTTTAATATGCATTGTATGCCTGTATTATATCACAAACGATATACTCATATCAAACAACATCTTATTTGCAAAGGTAGGCGGCAGAAGGCGATAGATGGAGAGGCGTAGATAATGTATGAGAGTTGCACTAGCCTGATTGCCGATAGTTTTCATGAGAGTCTAGGAGGATACCGATATTTTTTGTCAAAATCAGAGATTTACTATTACTGACACCGACCAATGACCAATCACCAATCAATAATGATGTGGCTGTTGTGATATCTAATGATAACAAATAATGGCAGCGGAAGTGCAGTTACCAGCTATTAAAAGAGTTAGGGTGTCTTCATCGTCATGGAATCAATATCCCATGAGCAAGGAGAGCAAATTGTTTGGTCTTAAAGGTACGATATGTGTGCACAAAATTCTTTACAAATTGACACATCCTCATGAGTCAACTTGTGTTTGTTGTATACCAGGCCGTTGACAATACCGCGTGCGACCTTTATATACTTATAATGTGTAATTCCTATGTATTTTTTCAACTTATCCATGATGTGTTGACTGATTGAATCGTTCCTCTCTCCACTGCTTATATCAGATCTGTTTGATCATGGATTTGATGATTCTTCAACAGCTGATAAATTCTATACATTAAGATTAGATTATCGTGAGGGAGGAGCACTTGCCAAGTATCGTGGAGAAGAGAGAATACTTCTATTTAGAAGTGATCGCGCAGGTGCCATTGCCAAGATTATATACTCCTCAGAGTTACCTGAAGCAGTTGAGGTACCAACAATTGATAATGCATCATTATCTACTTCACTATATTCAACTGCCCATGCAAAGATTCATGTTCTAGATGTCAAGAGTCAATATAGAGGAAGGGGTTTGGGAGGACTCTTATTCAACCAGGCAATTGCTTCACTCAAAGCAAGATACTGCAATGATGATGTAGATTATAATGATGATATTGGTATTGAAACACAGCATACGAATCAAAATGGGCCATTCAAAAGCAACCAGGAATGCAATCAACACAAACACAGACAAATGTATGACGTAGAATGTAGTTTAGATGCAGAAGAAGATATATCGCGACACGGAAAGTTAGTTTCATTCTATGAAAATCTTGGATGTCGAGTTACCTCAAAAAGAGTCCAGTATATAAATAATAATGATCACGAAACATATAGGAAAGTACCGATGCAGATTAATCTTCACCCTCCAACAAAAGAAGACTCTCCAAGAAAACAGGAACGGTCTAGGGTTCGAAGGCGTCGTTTTACTCACTTGAATGATGATAAAAAATGTTTCCTCCCTGTTCAATTAATTGGTACTCATGGAAGGGTGTCTGTTAACTCTAACTCAGATGTTATGAAGTTACACTGGTTGATATCCGAGAGTGATAGAGGGATTCAATTTGTGTCCACACTCGGCCATCTTTTACTGGCATCTCCAAATGGAGTATCAGTATTCTGCCCTGGTGATCAAGATGATGAAATTTCTGATTTGGATGATGACATAAATGAGCTTATGGAGAGGACACACTTTGTTCCTGTTCTCATTTCCGATTCTGAAGATGATGGCACTGACTCGTTGATCAATGCATCTGGTAAATGTCTATGGGTATTAAAGACATGTCACGGAACCTTCTTAAGTGCTGATTTGTCTAGAGAGACACTAACATGCACAAAAGTTCCATCCTTTTGGCAAGCCAATGGTAGAGATCTCAGCCTAATGTGTACAAGTGATAATCCTTCACGTCGTCAACATTATCGCAAGTGTTGGAAGTATCAGACATATGATTACGTGTCATCAATGAGATCAAGATTTCTTACATTTTCTCTTGGCAAGGCCACTCTTATTGAAGCGTTGCGGTTGATACATGCCTTCTCGGCATATCCATTTCACACCATTGACGAGTCTCAAGATTTCCCTCAATCAGCCCCTCCTCCCTCTTTGAGAACTCTCTGCTTCTTAATGGCAGAGACAGCGAGAAGTGAGGGACATCCTGATTGGCTTCAACTTATTGCTTTGTTTCATGAACTGGGGGCAGCAGTTAAAATGCTAGACACTCACACTGGGAATCAAGCAAAATCAATTTATGATTGGTCAATCTCTGCAAGAACAAGAGTTGTGGGCTGCAAAGTCCCCTCACGTGCTACATTTAGAGAATTTCATCACCTTAATACAGACGGAGATGACTCAAGATATAACACAGATACAGGTATTTACCAAGAACATTGCGGACTTGATAATGTTCTTCTCCAGTGGACTGGCAATGAATATATGTACTACCTCCTGAAACATAATAATAATACTCTCCCAAAAGAAGCTCTTGCTTGTCTGAGGTATAATCTTCTAGGTGACTTTCACGAGCATCATGAGTACTCTGCCATGGTGAATAAAGATGACGAAGATATGTTACCATTTATACAAACTTTTGACGCCCTGAGAAGGAGTGTCCGATTAAAGTGTATTGACTGTGAGGACCTTACTGACGAGGAATGTAGTTCTCTTTGGGATGGATATTATTCGAACCTCGCTGCAAAATACCAATGTGATCACACATTCAGCTGGTAATAACTCTACTCTGTACTCATGTAAACTTAAAATAAGAATAGGGTAGATCAGGAAGAAATGCAGCACTTTTGATATTAGCTTACATTCTCTTCGGCTGTAAACATTTCCAGTATTTGGTGTGTGCCTTGATTGTATCTCGAATACTTTTGGAAGGTGATGTATCGATACAATCTAACATCTCATTGTCCCCAAGTTTGCTGTAGAATGTTTCAAGTTCTGCTTTGCATTTATCATTGCTGCTTGCATCAAGTAACGCCTCAAGGACACTTTCGATACACTTACACAAGACACTTCGAACATATCCTCCTTCGAGAGCACAAACGACCTTTCCACTGGCCAATGTTTTGAGTCGTCTTGTCAATCTAGCAAAGCACTCTGGCGTGACATCACATTCACCCATATCTCCTTTTCCGGCATCAAAGCCAGCACTAACAAGTACGAGGTCAGGGTTAAACTCGGATGCGATCGGCATTAATAATTTCTCCCAAAGTACTAAATATGCATCATCACCTATGTTCTTCTCATTCCACCCAACATTAATATTAAAGCCTTCTCCATTGCCAACACCTACATTTGTAGGTCCACCATTTTGATGGAAAGGGAAGAAGTTTCCACCATGATATCGATGGGCCGAAAAGTACAATATATTGGGATTGTCTATAAAACATTTCTGTGTTCCGTTACCTAAATGAACATCCCAATCGACAATGAGAACTTTTTTCATGCCTAACTTTTCCTGTGCATATGCAGCAGCAACTGCCACATTATTGATTACACAGTATCCTCCAGCCAATCCTGGCTCTGCATGATGACCAGGAGGTCTAATGATTGCAAATCCATTGTCTAGGTCACCAGTAGTAACACGAGATACAAGTTTACAGAGTGACGATGCCGCAGCTTTTGCTTCATATACTGAATCATTTGTAAAGTATATTGATTTATATTGTTCAGCTTCTATATCAAGACGATTATGACAGTTGCATTTCGATATTCTATCAAGGCTGTTGTTGTAGCGTACATTGTATTGGGGAATCAAATGACATATTAAGTATGTGTTTGAACATTGAAGCATACATATCATATGAAATAATTATACACAATACTCACCGCTGCATATAGCCTGGTAAGTGTACTCGTAAATAATCATAATCATCAAGCCATAGATCTTCTGGCGTCTTCTTTGATTCTGTCACATGGGTGCACTTGCTTTCATTAGATAAACTTTCCAACAATACACATCTCTCATAAATTGTCTTGTCGACATCATTTATAGATTTGGCCTTGGTTAGATAATCTTGTACTGCAGTAATTCGTATCGGACGTTCTTTGTGTAGACGATTATGCCTATCAAAATGCTTTGAACCAGATTCGAATAGTATACCAGTTCTATCATCATTTGTTTGTATATCTTTCTGTACTCTTGTTGTATCTGATATATCTGTATATTGCATATCTGACTTATACTTGATGATATCATTGGAATCTTCACTATCTTTTTCTTCTGCCTCAGATGAAGAACACGAAGAAGATATTCCACTTTCAGGCATATCATCATCAATATCGTTATCCTCATGGAGAGGGATGAAACTAGTCTTTGTACTTATACCATTAGTTTCACCATCTAAATTATTATTATCATCTCCATTGTCATTATCATCTGCTTCTAATGATAAACCTTCTGGTGATTTAGTACCGCCAGAATAATTACCCATTCTACTTCCTCCTATATCCACATTATCCACAAGTGTTGCAATGGAAAAGAGAGATGAATTGCTTCGTTTAATATTTTGACGTTCGCCGTCGGTATATTCTGATGATCGCTTCATATTTCTCTGCTCAACAATGTGCCTTGGATATGAATATACCAACTTATACACTATCCATTACTTATTGTAAGTATGCAAGTTGCAAGCATGTTGCAATAGGTACTACGATAATAAGTAATCTCTCATTACTCATTTCTATCAACTCAAGAAAACTGGTATTCATGTCGTAGTAAGTGGATAGGATAGGTATAGGCACTTTCTTACTATGAGTATTTCATAATAAGTAGACTTGTTTAGAACTGATGAATAGATACCAAAGTTGTTCATTCAACCAAACCTTATAAATATTAATATACAGCTCGGAAACATTGTCTCGTTAAAGTTGAGACACTTATTATGCTCCGCGAGTAGAAAACTTTTACAACATCAAAACTTCTTCTTCTTTCTTCACCACTCAACTTTTATAACACTGTCACTTACTTAATAACACACATTAAGGTCTTCACCTTCTACATCTCTTTCTGGACATGTTGGACCGCATCGACTACGATCTGCCAACGCGGCTCCCTTCCAATCAAAGATTGCTTTATTGTTGGCACCAGTAATAGGTACCCCATTCGCATCCTTCTGTTTCCATTTACCCATATCACAGTTTCCTGCCTGTGCATACCTACATATGGACACATAGCACTTCTTACCATCTGCCATATCCACTACATCATCTGCACAACCAACATAGCGTGATGCTGCCCAGTATACCTGAGTTAAAGACTGGTTATCTGGATAACCGAGGTTAGACTTTTGATCAACCCACCTCCTCATTATTGCCTGTACTCCCTCATCAACATTTACATTTGATCCAACAGCTCTGGTTGAAAGATTCTCACCCGGATCAAGGCCCGGTTCACGTATGACTTGACAAGTTGGGCTAATTTGTGTTATCCAGGCACGTGCCGAATCTTCCAATATGTTTGACCATAGCAGGGGCTTGAATTGTTTCCCATTAGCTTCATGGAATGTCTTACGACGTCTATTATGCTCACTAAGCCATAGATTATCCTTAGCGGACATATCCGTAGGTTTGAAGTCTGGTCGGATTACGAGGCTCTTCTCCCCTTGTGGGTTGTTGAAACGACCGCCATATGCCACTTCTTCCCCGTTGACCTCAACCGCAAAATATCCAGGAGCTTCAAGTCCATTAAATTGATCAAAGATGGTAAGTTTGTGCCTTCCTCCTTCTGGTACACGAAGAGTATCCGTGTACAGTTTATTTCTCTCTAACGATCCCTTTGGCTTATCAATTAATACTTGACCCGTGCTAAGATCGACATACATATAACCAGTTTCAGGAGCAAAGTTATCAGTGCGAACCTTCACAGTAACAGGGATGAGATTATCATTCACTGGAGCCGGGGTAGGATTACGTGTAGTTGGATTGGGCGTGGGAGGCGGTGTGTTCAGAATTCCTCCATTAGGAGGGATATTATTTCCCTCTGATGGTGTAATCTTAATGTCTCTTTCAAAAGTCGCAAATGCACCCCCTCTCTTTTCAAGGACAGTATTACCATTCACCTTAACAACCATTGCACCCGGTCCAAAATCGCAACAAAATCCATCTTGCTGTTTATCAGTAAGTTGCATGGTATATGTGCCTGCAGGTACGCACATGGTACCAACATAAGTCGTTAGTCTTTCATAGTTCCTCCCAGCCGGTGGTCCTTCCATGACAACTTCTCCAGTCTGCTTTTCAACCATCTTCCAAGCAGTTTCCCAGGGATAGGAGTCGGTATCTAATTGCATAAACCATTCACCGTCATTACCGGTACATTTACCTTGGTAGGCAGTCACAGTAATACGTGCCGAACCGACAATATAGTCCTCAACGTTACCATCGAAAGTATTCATTTCAACATCTCCCTCAATTGGAACCTTCTCTACTGCTGAGGGTAGAACAAACATATCTCCCTGGAGTGATTCAGGATCCCAATCTCCAAGTTGGTCAGTGGGTAGCCCAGGGCTGTATGATGAGATGCTTTGATCAGATGTCTGCTCATATCCCATATCCATAATATCTCCCTCCTGATCATTCTCGTCACTTGTATTATTCCATGGCTCATCCTGTTGTGGAGAAGTTGCAGTATCGATCTCTTCTGAGGCAGTACTAGAAGAGGACATATTATTATCATTTGCAACAACAATAATACTGTGAGGAGATTCTTGATCTGATGAAGGCTTGGCAGACAAGGCTATGCCAGCGCTAATAGCAATAACTGCCACTATTGCAACGATTCCACCTGTTATCTTCGTCCTTCTGCTAAAACCTGAGTTTGTAGTAGGCTGAGCTTCTGTCGATGGATAGTCGTCTATACTTTCATCAGGTAGAGGACGGACAGCCTCAACATCTATATCTTCATCGTGATTATATTGTTGATCCATTGTATTGTATATTATATTATCTAAGTGAGGTGGTATACTCTTTGTTTTTGTATTGGTATGTTGTTGGTATACACAAAAAAATATTATGTGGTATATCGGCTCTCGACGAGTATATTGCAATTGATGTCTACACCGACGACTGTCACGAGCTAGGCAAGAGTAGGGAATTCGTAGTAATGTAACCTCACTATTAGGAGTTGCGTATTAGATCGTTGGATAGTGCTCATGTAAATCCAAATATAAGCCGTTCTTGTTCTTATGTATGCCGGCTATGCAAGAAATCCTCCACTTTATTACGCAACACGATGAAGAATTGTTACGCAACCAATATGAGTACTAACAAAATTTATTTTTCTCGTAATGATGTTCAAACCCATTCTCCCCCCCTCACATTTTCAACAAGGTTATCGTAGGTATCTAACTTGGTTAGTGATCTTGAATGCTTTGCCTCTCCATTTGCGTTATAGTTATTCTCCAAACTGAGAACGTTATATAAGTGCTCTAATGTGAGCAATTGATTGATGAAGAGGATTGCTCTATACTACGTACATGGATGCTAACTATGCTACAGCTACCTACTGAAGACGAAGAACATATCTATTTTATTAAGTATATCCTTTTTTGGTTGAACTGGGTACATACACATCTATGTTTATACATCTGAAAAAACATACATTTACATATCAAATCAGCATATTATCATATCATATCGGCATATGTACTTACTGCTTCTGACATAAACAGTCGTCTCATGCACCTCTTTCTACTCATGCTTGCACCAATCACCAACTCGTTATTCTTCATCTCTTATTCTTCTTCTCGATTGAATAAACTACCTTCAGCATCAATCTCAAATGCCGAGTTCTCTACTAAATATGGTTTCAGTGCCTCTAATTCCATTTCATGTACTTCGCCACAAATTATCATACAATGCAACGGAGAACCAAAATCTGCTTCTTTCAATTCCTCTAGAGTACCAGCCATTATACATTGATCTGGTTGTCCTAATCTTGCCAATCCTACACATAATGTTTTGTTGGGTATATATGCTCCCCCTTTTCTAACATCCTCTGCCTCGATTAATTGTTCTGAAGATTCATTCACTGACATGAATCGAGGTGGTAAATGTACAATTTTCCCTCGTTTCATTGCCTCAAAGTCAGGCTCTTTCACCTTTATATCAAGTAAACAAAGAGTATGCATTCCGCCTTGTCGATTGTACTTAATCTTTGGATAGAATGATGTTGGTCTCCAATTATCATCAAAGTATGGTATTGATACTGTCTGTCCAAAGTTGTATAGTTGCAATCCACAACATCCCACCGCTCCCATGGCTGATGCATTATGTACAACTTCTACTTTAATACCCTCTTCTCGTGCTCGTATCATAATATCAGAATGTGTAGTTGCACAGACAGGATCGCCTACAACTAAAAAGGACACATTCCCTTCCTTCGCTGGTAAGTATATATCTTCGGCATGACATTCTACAAAGTCACGATCAGCCACAGTTATATCATCTCTACCATAGAATGCTTCTAAACGTTCTTTACCAATGGATAATACTGATGTATATGCTTCGAGGAATACTTTATCTGATGATTTTATGAGTTCCAACCCTCTAACAGTGACATCCTTCTCGTCATGTAAGCCTAGACCTATTATATATAATACCATTCTTGAAGGAGAGGAGCGTAGGAGGTGGTGATGTTTCAGATAGATTGGTTGGATAGATCATGAGTCTGTGAGGATACCATTTTGACAAAAAGCATTGCATTGTTACTGTTTTTCTCCCGCCCCATTCGACAGATAACCATCACAATTGAATATTGCAATCAAATCAAACCTCCTGATGTTTCTTCTCAGTAGACAAACTCATATCTTAAAATGTAGGCGGCGGTGTAACTGTATAGCACCACAAAAGATATCAAAACATATCTTTTCAACAAGATACTCTCATAAAAACATTGAAAGAACAGTTGATAGTTTAGCTACTGATATAATTAGTAATGTTGGTATGAATAGTAGAATTGCATTGTCTAAAGCAATCACATTGGTGGAAAGTAGATGTAATAGTAAACGACAAATGGCCGATAAACTTCTTGCTAGACTAAAGAAGCAATCTTTTGAAAATGAAACAAAGCCTTCCTTTCGATTGGGTATTGCTGGAGCTCCTGGTGTTGGAAAATCTACAATGGTTGAGGCACTTGGGATGTACATACTTGGCAAACAGGAAAAGGAGAAGCTTGCAATATTATGTATCGATCCATCCTCACATATTACTGGTGGGTCTATATTGGGTGACAAGACAAGAATGTCAAAACTTTCATATCATCCTAATGCATATGTTAGACCATCACCGTCTTCGGGAACGCTAGGTGGACTTGGATCATATACTTATGACGCAGGAAAGTCCACTTAGTATTGTTTTATCATGTGTATGCAGGAGAGCAGTATAGAGGCTTGAAAACTTGATTTAATTACCCTTGCATATCATATGTACTAACATATATAATCTGCTCTCTTTCATCATCATAAACTGTACTAACGCGCATCTTCCAGTATCACTGTGTGAATTTGCAGGATACAATTTGTCAATTATAGAGACAGTTGGTGTTGGTCAATCAGAGGTAGAACTAGCAGAGTGCTGTGATCTATTCCTGCTCATGCTTGCTCCTGGAGGAGGTAAGTATCAAGCTGCAAACTTTCTTGTTCACTTTATAATACTAATCATACATGGTTGCAATTTCTAGGAGATGAGCTTCAAGGTTTCAAGAAGGGAATCATTGAAGTAGCCGATGTGTTGGTAGTGAATAAAGCTGATGGAGAGACAGAAACTGTAGCTAGAAGGACAGCAAATGAGTACAAAAAGGCAGTTCAGTTGCTACGGAAACCAGCTGGATGGTGGGGGAATACACAACAAGGAGAATGCAATAGCTCACAAAACAATACTACTCCAACCTCTCCACCGGTGCAGCTTGTCAGTGCAAAGACAGGCTTTGGGCTTGAAGAGCTCTGGGATACAATTCAGCAATATCAACAATACGCGCAATCATCAGGGTATCTATTAGAGAAAAGAAGACAACAAAACCATTATTGGATGAGCAAATACCTCAGAGAGCTAGTATTGGAAGCAGCAACAAAAGATCCGAGAATCAAGATCAGAAAAGAAGAGATTGAAAGATCACTTGATGGTGGTTTAGTAGCTCCAAGAGTTGCTGCAAGCGAGCTTTGGAATAGCATCCTCAGTAGTGGTACCGAAAACGACGGTAAAAGTAAGTGATTATAAATGATTCACTGTCTAGTTCTATATCCACAGAGCTTTGTTGTTAAAGTCGATCTCGTCCGACTTTGATGGAGTAGCAGAAGTGAAACCAGACACCTGCCGTAAGCGTTCCATATCGTCATCTTCTAAGTCAAAAGTAAACACTTGACGCAAGTTATACTGTCGGCTGTACGGTGTACCTCCTTGCTCTTCGGCCATATCCATTCCTAGCTTCGTGCCAACAGATATGCTATTGCTTTCATCGAGTTGTAGCAACCATCTCAAAGATATCGACTCTACTGATACTTGGTATTTAAGTGCCATATCCTCGAGTGTGTCCATGATTGATCTATATCTTTTCCATTTATCTATATTGCCTGCGATTCCTTCATTATTAGAACTGCATCTAGAGTCACACATTAAGGAGTTGAATGCTTTCTTTGCAGACACTGGAAGCTGTTCCCACTCTTGATATTGGCAAAACTGATTGGTTAATAGACCGCCAGCAAGTGGAGAGGAAATGAGATGTCTGTATTCATCAAGTTCACTTTGTATATTGTTTGTGTTAGTCAGACTACAACATGCATCATTGTATGAGATATCAAAACCACAGCTCATAGCTGTATGTTCCGAAGGGAAATCTTTAGTAGAAATAGATTTGATAAGACCTTCGAGTTGTAGATCAGTCAAAGTATCCAATATATCAAGATGATAAGGCGAGTCTTTGCAGTATCTTAACACTACAGAGTCCAAGCAATCTGTTTTTGTTCGAATTAATGCATTGCTAATACTCTCTCTGACCAAGTAGCCATTCCTATAGAGCACAGCATCTCCCTCTATTTGCGACGATAGGGTTGAAGGTACATCCATTAAAACACTAAAGTGACAACTTTGTAGTACTGATTTTGGAGTAGAATGTTGCAATGCACTATAAAAGTTCTTCTCGGCTGAATGTCTCATTTCTCTCTGCATATTATATTGTTTCATTTGTTCTATGGCAATTGATGAAGGTGATCTTTGCATGTTATTATATTTATTCTTGTTGTTATATATCTCATAGTAGTCATTCATTCTAAATGTATTGAAACCCGAATCAATAAGTCTTTGACAGTTCTTGATACCTTCTCTCCATACCTCGCCATCAGTAATTATAATTGATGGGGGTTGAATTCCAATAGCAATCAAGCAATTTTGATTTATAGGATCATATGCTCCTGATGGGAGAGTGCCAGTCTCTTTATCTAATTGAGGAATTGCTGGTAGCTTACCACTATCCAAACTTGTATTGTTTTGTGTTCTTGCTATCCAAAAGTTAGATTCCGCCGCTATACGAATACTACTACTGAGATAAAGTTGTTGAGTGTAATGACGTGATGATTGATGTAGGAGGGGTGATCAGCCGCGAGCCGCGAGATTGTTACTCGCGTAACAAAAAAACCCTCGTGGCGGCGGCCTTTCTACGGCGATACTAACAACTACTAAGTAACATGTTACATGGGTATCCTTACAGGATACCGCTCAAAGTCACGGCTAAGACACATATCTGTAACATGTATATGTATCCCCCACTTTGAGTGCCGCCAAAGTGTTACTCATGTAACTCATATATCGTTCTGGCGGCTGTAGAAACTACGCGGCATTGTTACGTGAGTAACTCAAATAATCCTCTGGCGGCACATCCTGTTACATGTGTGACATATTATTTTCTACGTAGGACCTAGTACTAAAAACCTTCGCTCACCCCTCCTATTGATGTGCATAAAATGCATTTATCGACGAAAGTATACTCGACGCCGTCAATGAAGTTATGTATATTAAAATCGAGTTGTACCTCAACATTTGGATATTAGATAATACTTTTAATCAGCTCACAAGACTCCGCTTATGTAGTAATCCTCTTCTCTCCTCCTATGGTCACTATTCCAATAACATCAACTTTACATCTAAGCTAGATACGATAAGTAGATTTTAAACTACGACAATAGGTCAGACTCTGTGTTTATTGATCTTTGCTCTGTATCAAATCTAAGTAACTTAAAACATAAAAATCTATTCTGTTGTATTAGTTTTAGTTTTAGTTTGTTATTTTTTGTACTATGAGTGGGTTAACGGAGATCCGCTCTAAGGATCAATACACACGTGAAGGTCTATTCTGTTGTATTACTTCTACATTTACACAGGTGTAATCGAAACTTGGCTCTCCGCTGTTGTATCAGCCAAAGCTTCTTCACCAGTCCTTTTCTGATCTTTTGACTTCTTGGCTGCTTGAGATGAACGACTACTCTTCCTGCCGCTTGTCTTGTTGACACTTGCTCCATAGTCAATTGCATCCAGTAAATTCGCTTGTTCATCTGTCAAGGTATGCTCAAGCTTTACATTTTTACCTTCCTTATAGTTGCTATACTTCTTCTTCTGCTTCGCTGCCCAAGTGCCAAAAGACTTATCTCCCCCATTGTTTGTAGATGTAACATTGCAATGACCTTGCTGTTCTTTGAACAGCTTTAGTTTGGCATAATTATCTTTCCATAACTGTCCTCTTTTGTCCCATATGAAACCAATTTGATTCAACATGTCAATCTTTTCCTGACTAATATATCGGGTCTTTCCTTGCTGTATCTTTCGATAATTATCCAGTTGTGTGTCACACCATCTGTTAGATAGATGGTAATAAAGTAGTACGGCGTCAGGATACATTTCAGTATAGGTAACACATTGAGATTAACAAATACCATGACTCACTGTCCAAGTGGAAACTTCTCATTATGAATAAAGCGAGGAGGCATCTTTCCACCATTGTTCTGTAGATACACCTTGAGCTGTTCAAACATTTCATTCCAATAGTTCTCCCTTGGATTCCAATTGAACCCTATTCGTTCAAGAGCAGCAATTTGATATGGTTGAAGTCTCTTGGCATCATTTGGACGTCGTTTATAATCTTGTCTCACCTGACCAATCCATGTTCCCAAGTTTGATATATCTTTCTCCTCCTTGTCGCTTGTTTCAATGGAATGTTTTCGTTTATTACTCCGTTTTGGATTGCGGAGCAGCTGACAATGTCCATGCTTATTCTTATACTCAACCTTGAGAAAGTTTAGTGGTGAGATAATATGTCAGTGTATATATCTGAGGTAACAACTACAAATATACGCAAACAATATTATACTCACAAGTCTTTGGTAATTTTCATTCCATCTACACTTCACACTCAGCAATTCATCAGCCGATGCTTCAACATTTACTTTCATCTTTTCATTTACATTATCTTTTGCTCTTCTAGCATTTGCAAGGAGTTCTGCAGCAAGTCTGTGATTATCCTCCGCTGCCTTGACTTCTTTTGCTGCTTGTTTTTGCTCCTCTTGTAATGTATTAGATGCTTGCCCCCCAGTAATTTGTAACTGTTGCTGCTGCACATTATTATCATTTTTATGTATCGAATTATCAACTTTTGTAGCCTGTTGTGGTAATGCCGGTAAACTGGGTTCCAACCAACCATTTGCAACTGCTAATCTAGCCTGTCTCAAAAGATCTTCTTCATTTGATCCTTGATTCCTTCCTCCTTCACCGTAAACATTATATGCACTTGCAGCGGCTGCTATTAGTTGAGCAGAATCACCATATAAATTGCTTTCCTGCGCTGTAGTCCTAGCCGGAATCGTAATGTTTGTAGTAGTATTGTCATCATTATTATTACTATTACTACTACTATTAGTATCAGAAGGAAGATAAGTTTCATATTAAAGATTAGAAAGAAATAATATACTTTGAATACAATACAAATTAACATCACAAACACATAAATTTGGTTTTAGTTTAGTGCACATCAAGCAATATCAAAATATTATAAAAAAATGTGAAAGCTCTTGAACTTACTGTACGGCAGTCCCAGTAGTGACCGCGGAAATATCGTCCTTTTGCATTATATATTGGAGTTAATTGTTGTGCAATGTTTTGTTCACGTCAAGGAGGTTAATAACGCCGCTGTAATCACAATCAAAAATTTACTACATATGAGACCATAATGTAGTGACCATACCCCTTATTGATCATTTCCATTTCTTTTGAGCGGAAAAAGGTATCTTCTGGAGTACTCACTTACTCATCATCGCCCTCTTACTCTTCTCATACTACCAAACATCTGCTCCTTGCTGATACTACAACCCAATGCTCGTCAGCGAATATCCTTCCTTATCAATTAGTGCATAAAACAAGATTACATTGCATATTGTGAAGTCGAGAGTATAATTAATATAAAACAACCAAAGATTAACCAAGTTGAAGTGGATATCTTCAATTTTCTTCTTTCAAATAGAGCAAAGAGAGACATTAATACACTCACAACAATACAATATAAATATGGGAAAGTATAGATCTATAGCATTGGCGGTGTGTACTGCACAAGTATCACAAACTACAGCGTCTTCAACTACAGCATTTGTTAGTCAAACTAATAACAATATCTTATCAAAGTATTCGAAACAAAACAATGTATACAACCACTTTACAAGAAGTAATACACGTCAATACTTATCAGCAATACCATATGATGAATTTGCTGAATTAGATAATTCCGAAGCTAGTGGACAATTAATACCAGGGTTAATACCCTCAACTACATCATTATTAGATAGTATACCACCCGATAATCAAGATGAGGTGGATGAATTGTTAGCCAAGAAAGAACGTCGTCGTGTTGCTCGATTACAAACTGTACAGAAACCGAAGTATCAAATACGATTACCTATTGTTGGTTCGTTAGTACAGCCTGATCAAACTGATACAAATGAGGATAATGATAACCCTGAAATATTGGCATCACTTGTAGCCAAGGGACAGGAAATTGCAGTGGCAAATACAATCGGTATGTCCTTACGTCAGGTATATTCTGGACGGAAATTATCAGAATTGGCATTAGATGTTGATACGTTACGATTTCAAAGTTTTGTAGATGAATTACAAGGTCGTCGTGTTGATGGGGAGGAAGCCGAGACAACGAATGGAGAAAGTTTTGAAGAAAAGAATAAGGAGGAACAATCTTCTTCTGTGACCGGGTCAGTTCAGGTATTGCAAAATAGTGCATTAGAAATGCTATCTGAAACATTTGATGGAGTGATTGTCTCATCAGTAGCGCAAGGTGGATTGGCATGGGAATCAGGCGTACGTGCCGGGGATGTATTAACGGCAACATCTGCCACACTTGGTGATAAGCTATGGCCCAAGAGCACATTAGATGGTGTTCGTTCTGCTATATCTTCACGAAAGGTTATCGTACCCACGATGGATTTTGAATTTCGTAGATTGGGATTAGAGGTTGTGGATGGATTCGAGGCAGTACAGAGCTTTGAGTTGTCCTTGTCTCGTCCTATTGGGATTAATGTAGAAGGTGAGCTTGGATATTTCATGTTGATTATTGCTTTCTTTTTACACTTAAGCTCACACTTCTTTCTCTCTCCCCGTGTAGATACCGATGATGGATATGTTACAGTTATGGGTATATCTGACAAAGCGGCACCCGAGGTGAAAGATAACTTACGTGTGGGAGATCGTGTTGTATCTGTAGAGTCATCCGTCGGGGCACAAATGTGGGAGGTACATAGCACTGATGGTCTCACATCGGCTGTGACGAGCCGTCTACCTGGACAGGCAGTTCGTATTCTATTTGAGCGCGTTGGAGAGAAGAAGGATGATACCAGTACTGCTGCTGACCAATCAAGTGACTCAACACCCACATTTGATGCTGTCTTTGGCTTTCGCAATGCTGGGAAATCAGCCACATCCGATTTGGCAACTACGACCACACAAACACAGCTGGCACCACAAACTGCGGCACAAAAGATGCTTCTATCTCGATCCCGCGATTTGATCCGGACATACATTGCAAGAAATGAGGTTACAAAGAATGTCAAAGTAGCCGACCGTGTTTTGGAAGCTGTTATGGATGCATCTGCAGTACTTGATGGAAAGACATTGAACCTAATTATGAAAGCTTACAATACATGTAACAGTCCCGAGAAGGCTATTCAAACGTTTGAGGAAGTGTTTGGTCTAGCAGGAGATGGATCAGATAGGAAAGTGGAACAGATTTATGATGGTAAGCTTGCAGCTAATATCTCAGCCTTGAATATATTCACGGTGTCGGCACTTCTCCGAGCACACGCTATCCGTGGAGACTATGAATCATCATTACGAGTTCTCGCAGCTGTTGAGGGGAATACTGAAGTCTCAATCAAGGGAAAGAGGGCGTTGTCGTGGTCAGGCAAGGGCGATCCGTTAAACATGCTTCCAGATACAAGGACATATAATATCGCCTTGGCAGCAGCCGCTCGACGAGGAACGAAGGAAGGTCTTGCTGCTGCAATTGATATTTTCGACAGCATGCCAGATCCATCATTAAAGAATCCACTACTTGGCAAACCAGCAAAGAACTTGGTCACATTCAATACCATGATTGATGCATTTGCGAAAATGGGTCAATACCAAAATGCCTACAACGTATTCCAAAAACTAAAGAAGTCTCCCCTACGACCAGACAGGGTAACTTACACGACACTTATCAAGGCATCCATCAAAAGTGGTGACCTTGAAAAAGCACTAGATCTTCTTGATGATATGAAATGGATTGGAATTCAACCTGATATTGTAAGCTACAACAATATCATTGAATCTCTGTGTAATGCAAACCGATTATTCGAAGCAAAGGATCTTGTGAATGAAATGGAGACAACACGTGTCTCTCCTGATTCCATGACATATGGTCTACTCATGAAAGGTCTGCTGAGTGCGGGGAAACCCGGTCCATGTCTTACTTTGTTTGAAAGTGCATGCTCAGATCAACGCACAGCAGCTTTGATGGAGAATGTACAATTATATACTACGGCAATATCGGCTGCGGCTGCTTTGGGCGATCATGAAAGGGCGCTCGACCTCGTCTCTCGGATGAACCGTGCTGGTGTCAAGCCAAATAAGAAGACATTAACTGCACTAATGAGTGCATGTATAGCTGGAAGAAAGTACGACGCGGCTGCAGACATATTTAGGAAGATTAAGAATCCTGACAGCTATGCCATATCTAAAGGTCTTCAGTCTCTATGTCTTGCGGGGAAGTTTGATGATGCCTTAGAGCTCATCACTGATCAACGATGTGGTCAGAAGACACTCAAGGGAAAGCAAGTGATGTCCGGATATAACAATTTGATACAAGAGGCGTTACATTCCGGTGAATATGAGGTTGCACGTGAGGCGATTGTAAGTCTATAACATGTGTTTTCGTATTGCCTTTACTCTGTCTCCCGTTACAAGTCTAACATCATCTTTCTTCTGCAAATATTATGTTCTTACTTCACAGACTGGTCTACTAAGAGCAGGATATATTCCATCAAAGCTGACATTTCGAGCAATGATTGATGGCATGAACCTCCAAACTGACATGCCTTATACCTCTGCAGCAATGAGGAAAAGCACCCAGTCTCAGTTATCAGCTGGGCCTGGGAAATTTGAGTTTCTCATGTTTGTACTAGACTCGTTGGAAGGGCGTAAATTGACAGTTGATCCAGCATTTTACTCATCTATATTAGTATCTGCTGCTCTGTCTGGCGGACTGAAACAAAGAATAGCATCCCTTATTGCCAGATCAAGAAAGAGTGGTGATACTCAAAAAGAAATTAGAGTAGAAGATACAGAAGCCAAATCAAACGAAATCTGTTCACCGGAGATAACATCTTGGGAAGAGTTGTTCAAAGATTATGAGAGATATAAGGATGAACTTTGTCAAGACACCACTTTCCCCCAAACACGTGTTAAGACAACAAAAGAGTTTGGGCGTATATTAGCTGCCGAGTCGGCTGTGATATACAATAGAAATAGACAACAACGACAAGGTAGTTCGCCAAGAAGAGTGATCTGAACAATAAAACAATAGACTACATTATAAATTAGATGTTACACCACACACTAAACACATCAATTATCAGCACTATCATCGTCCTTTCTTGTAGCAAATGCCAATGCCAGTCTCTTGTTGAGCGCAGGAAGATCTCCCTTCTCTTTGGTGTTCTGGCAGGGAACAAAAAGGAAGATACCATACAGTCCTCCTTTGTAGTCACTTTAAAGAGATTTTTGAATACTGTGCTGTACCCCCAATTGGCATAGGAGCCGTCGGAGCTTCCACAAAGTCATCTTTTGTGGTGCTGCATTCTGGTTTAGATTGTATGAACGCGTTGCTTAAAGTATAGGCAGGTGGTGTTGCGTTCACTAGATTAATAATTAATAATGGAAAGAGTGAGTTGGTATCTTTTTAAACTCTCCCCTGTAAATTAAAAGAGATATGACAACAAAAAATAAGTGGTATCAGTATGTCGGAATACCTTCATTTATATAATGAATTAAATCCCAAGCTACTAACACAATCCCCATTTTGCAATAACTAATAATTTTGTTGTTGATAATTGAAGATTGCTTCATCCCTCCGCTTCCCATAATATACAAAATCCACCAACAAACAATTTAATCCACTTTTTAACAACATGGAGAATCTACCATAGTATAATACCGCCACAATAGAATATCCCCCCCATATCAATTGTTGAATTAAATATTGTTTTTAATGATGTCCGGTAATTCCATGCCTTTCGTGATATTCTGCCACTGCAACCTTTGCCTCTTGTCTTGCAGCCTGAATCTTTGGACCTATCATATACCATTTATAATGCATGACGATGAACAATACCATGGTTAGATATAATTCAATGTGTTAATTACCAAATAGTATAAATTAAAATACTTACCCTTGTTGAAGATGTAATTTTGTGTGTACATGATGACAGATGTTGCAATCATGATATGCCACAATGGCTTAACACTGTATCATGATGATATATGGGAGCAGTCGTAGTATATTATACACATCATAGGAGTAAATGAATAGAAACAGTGGAGAAATAAAAGTAAATAGTATGAGTGAGTTGAGTTGGTAAAAGAGTAGATAACAGATTACAATAGACAAATGAGAAGGTACTATTTAACAAAACACCCATTTAACCTTTATTATACCAATCCAATTATACCATACAACCATATTTATTGTAGAAGCCACATATAAATACCTGGTTCCCCGCCCACTTCCACACAATATTTACAAAAGTTATAGGTAGGCCCCCAACTCTCGACAGTTGACGCCACAAAAATTAACCTCACCTTCCAGACCGGAATAATGGTCTGTAGTATTCAGCCGTATTGTGGATCATAGAGTTAAGCTTAGCTTGGAACGACATGATTAATTGATACGATAGTTGGATTTGGTTGATCTATTGAGGTAAAGGTGGGGTGCAATTGGGAGTCTTTAGTGTTAATTGGGACAATTGTTTTAGATGCCATGTATGTATACCTAGTGCTGGTCAGTTTTAGTAGCGCTATATTATTGTTGCTGTTAATATGGTGACAAATTCTGAAGACGAGAGTCATCTCATAAATGATGAACACATAAAAGAAAGTGGTAGGGCTGGTATTGTGCCATCTAATACCATAGATGAGACTACAACCTCTGCTATATTAAGCGATGAGTTGGTTGCAATTAGGGTAGGCACGAGGAAGAGAAGAGACAACTAATAAATACAAATAGTGAGCTGAGACGCCGCAATGAAGAGTTGGAATTACGTTGTCTACAATTGCAAAGGATAGCTAGTAGTAGTAATTTAACCGCAGGAGCTAATAAAATCCAAACACATATTGATGATGAAGAGGAAATATCGTTTCCTACTACTTCTCGTGATGATGACGAAGATGGTGATACATCAAAATTAATTGCAACTCTTCAGGGAAAACTTCGACAAGCTGAGCAACGGGCATCTGTTTTATCTGATAGGCTTCATATCGTAAAGGAGAGTGGTGAGAGTGTAATCCAGTCTCTTAATGAAGAGTTAGCTGATATAGCTGAAGATAGAGCTAGAGTCGAATCTGTCTTGATGAAAGAGTTATCCGAAGTAGATACCAAAAGAAGATCAGAGAGGAATGAGTATCAAAAAAGAATAGAAGAATGGATAAGCCATGATGCAAACATGAAGATGGAAGTTGAGAATTATCAATTAAGGATTGAATCTTTATTAGAAACGGTAAGATTGATGGGTGTGAGTTCTGATGACACAGATAATATAACCACCACCTCATCTAGCTGGGAAGATGAGAAGGCTCAACAATATATGTTAGCAGACTTGACAAACTATATTGATTTGTTAGGAGGAAATACAAAGAATAGCAAGAGAAACCGATCACTTCTCATGACGATCAATGATGAGTTTAACTTATCCAATGCAAATCCAAATATAGTCGATGACATGTTGAGATACTATAGAGCAAGACCTGAGATGAAGGATTTTACAATAAAGTCAGAGCTACCTAGAATGGATTATGAGGCTCTGACTATCGATGAAACTGGAAAAGATATAAAGCTTGTCGCAACTGATGAGATACGAACATACTTTTCATCGCTAGAGTCAAAGCCTGGCGGTCTGGATGAAGAAGTTGATATCATTCTACGCGCCGCTAATCAATCAATCTTGGCTGACCCTTTGTCCATGTTAACAACAGAAGGTGGTTTAGTACATTCAGGAAGTTTCCATTCTACGGTCATTGCGACAGAGTGTAAATTCAAACTAGATCTTAGACGAGAAGGCGAACGAAGGGTAAGAGTCGATTGCCAACTAGCGATCAGTGTACCTTCGGGGCTAGATGGTGGTTGTTCAAATACAAAAGAACCCTTTGAGGGAGAAGAAAAGGAGATGAGTAGTGCCACATTGGAATTAGCACGTGCCAATCTAGTGATACAGTTCTCTCCGTCTCCATTTGCAACGCCTTCGGGGCCGTTGGCGAAGTATGAGCTTCTGTCAATTATCCCAACAATTACTGATTATGAAGAGGGTACCAATAATGCCAAAGCCTTGAATTTGGCAGCATCGGTATTGGCTAGAGATAAACACACTCATATCCAATGTAGTGGTGACGATACGGACGTTGTTGCTGATGAGTCTGTCAAGGATAGATTCTTATCTCGAGTTAAACTATTCACATCATCAACACTAGAATGATAATATAAAATATAAAACAATAAGGTTCACAGCTACATCCACATGCCATCTTTCTTCAGAAAGACAATTAAATTTCGTACATAATTTATTCCCCAATGCAGAGAGGATGGTGATATTTGATATTCTTAACTCAATCCTATTTGTGGCCCGTGACGTGTGATTCATTGGCGATATTAATTTTAGTACATTAGTTAGTTAGTTGTTAGTTGTGGGCTCATTAGGATTCAATATGTTGTCTTCCGACGCCCTATTCACTCTAAACTCTTCCTTAGAACATGATAATAGTGTTAAAGGTATAAAAAATCCATCGGTACCAGCAGCTGGTGTGACGGGAGTATGTTTTGTAAAAGATCCAATTATTAACTCTCAATCTGAAATATCATCAATAAATTATGATACTGATATTGACGACAATGACAGTGATAGTGATAGTACTGATGATGATGAACATCTTCAATTTAAATGTTCCAATTTACTTCTAGGACCGACAAATAATAACAATAATAAAGATACCAGTAGTATACAACCATATCACGTACATCAACAAGCAACACATCTATCTGCTGCATCTCATACTTCACTTTCAGGCGCTGTGTTGGCTTCCTGTCATCAGGATGGATCTTGTAAGCTTTGGGATCTAGCTACACGACGGTGTACTGTATCAGATATATGTGTTGATTATCCAAGAGGAGGGTCTGGCCTTTCATTACGTCGTATCGGTACAACACAAAATTATACAACAAACCAATTTCTCTATCAAACTCGTGATCCTCTTGGAACAGTTACACTACATGATATGAATAGACCGTGTGAGCCAATTGTTCAACTTTATACATGTTCATCAACATTTTGTGCCATGTCACCGTGTCAAGTAGGCGATAATACAAATGAAAATCATGAAGAGTTGGGAGGGTCGAGCAACTTGGTGGCACTACCAACAGCTGAACACTCTGTCGCAGTTGTTAGAGACATGAGATGTAAACCAGAGAGTAATCCAGCATGGAAAGTGGATATTGGTGGTAGTGAATACATTAGTAGTTCGATGTATGGATCTCGAAGAAGGTTTGGAATGCTTACAAGTTTAGCACTTTGTTTGCAAGAAACTACACAAAGAGTTGTCCTGGGGTGCGGTATGGAGAATGGAGAAGCTGTCTTTTATGATCTGGGTGCAGGAGGACACAGCAGTTCGAGTGAGATTATTGATCCCAGTCATATCTGTAGTGTATCACTCGGTAAAGACCCTGTACTGACACTTGATCTCGTCAGTTCTATTGGTAATAATGAAGGAAGTAGTAAGAAGTCAACGTCCCTAGTTGCAGTGGGAGGTTGTGCAGGAGATGCAAATGAAGCATCATTGCCTGAGCACGATCAAGGAACTGTGTCAACAATAAAAGTTTCATTGGCAACAGATATTTCTTCACAAATGAAAGCATCTATCCGTACTAAGACACGTACCTGCTCATTGCAATCAGATGGTAAGGTTGGAGTCTCTATTTGTCGCTTTTGGTCAGATGGACGAATCTTTGGAGTGGGTGGTTGGGACCATAGGCTTCGTATTTTTGGCAGGTCATCCTCTAAGCCATTGGCTATACTTCGTGGTCATGACGATAGTGTTACTGCAATGGATTGGTCGAGAAATGCAGCTTTATCGGGATTGCTGGCAACAGGTTCAGGTGATGGCAAGATGTGTCTTTGGCGTGTATATCCTCATTCATTAAAGAAGTGAATAATTCAGTATACCTTTATGAGTAATTGCTATGCCTTTTTTACCACCATATGTTTGGCGAATTGTTCATGATTCTTAGAACTTCTTTCCGATAGTCCACATTTGTATTCATTTCTCTAATAACACTCCATGCAGTTTGATAGTCAACATCGTCATCTCTTCGCAATAGTAATTTGGCTGCGTCTTCTACTCTGATCTGTTCCGTCGGAGCCTCGTATGCATCATATTGAGCCGTGTCTATGCCTTCTTCTTCATTGTATTTAGGCAGATTATTGACATCAAACAAGTCCATAAACATTGTATCAATGTGATCTTTCAACTTCCAGACCCACTTCCCATATATTGGTATACCAAATCTGAAACCTAAAGCCGTGCCATCTCCACACATTATCAACTTGAGAAAATCATCTTGAGGATCGTATGTTACAAGTTCACTTTTCTTTGTATTCGAGTTTGTATCAAGATATCGAATCAAGTTCTCAATGAGGATGGGACCACTTCGAACAGCATACACACCGGCTTTTGTAGGACTCTTCTTATCGCCAATTATCTCACAACAATCTCCCGCAGCAAAGACAGACGGATGAGACAAACTTTGCATATGTGTATTAACACGTATCCAACCTCTGTTTGTTATGTCCAAGCCAATTTCTTTGTTTAGATCAAAGGATAATGTATGTGCTTCAGCGCCTGTTGCCCAGATACAGTGGCTGTATGGAATCTTCTCATGAGTTCTCTTGCCATCATTATCAGAGTTGGTAGATTTGACATGAATGTGAGTTGAAGTGACTTCATCGACCGTCAAATTGTTTCGGACGTTAATATTGTATTTCTTCATGATAATTTGCAATGCTGAGCGGCAGGCATCAGTTTCAGAAGATAGTAACGCATCACTATTATCAATCAAAGTGATTGAAGGTTCAGAATCCAAGAGATCATTCCAGCGAGCACGAATAGCCAAGCTAAGTTCAATACCAGCTGCACCTCCACCAACAACTACAACTTCTTGGACTTCATTTGGTTGTTTCTTGATCATCTCTCTTTTGTTGATCCACATCATCTCCTGATAATTTTGCTTCATATTCGACTATTTTATTCCCCAGAA
>Ga0214481_100027_pt1 | contig 57608 bp, 63 predicted proteins | sample M1_20Mar14CPVII9_4_FD_165057 | JGI IMG/M metagenome (GOLD analysis project Ga0214481, IMG submission 165057) | Marine eukaryotic communities from Monterey Bay, California, United States - M1_20Mar14CPVII9sort6BwellG10 | ecosystem: Environmental > Aquatic > Marine > Unclassified | place: USA...
AAGTCAGCAGGAAGAAATCAAAATCTGAGGCAAGAAACCTGCCTACATGGGGCTGTAAAAGTATGATGGAGGGCCCTACAATCATGCTGGGAGTGTTCATCACTTTGTTATACATATATACAATGCCAAACAAGCATTATGGTAGCAAGCCTACATCTCTGAGGTACCACTAGTTAGATGGCCAAACGTTGCCTGAAAGCCGGCAGGAAATCAAAATATGAGGCAAGAAACCTGCCTACATGGGGCTGTAAAAGTATGATTGAGGGCCCTACAATCATGCTGGGAGTGTTCATCACTTTGTATACATATATACAATGCCAAACAAGCACTATAGTAGCAAGCCTACATCTCTGAGGTACCACTAGTTAGATGGCCAAACGTTGCCTGAAAGCCGGCAGGAAATCAAAATCTGAGGCAAGAAACCTGCCTACATGGGGCTGTAAAAGTATGATGGAGGGCCCTACAATCATGCTGGGAGTGTTCATTACCTTCTTATACATGTAGACAATGCCAGACAAGCACTATTGTAGCAAGCCTACATCTCTGGGTACACTTGATGTCCAAAGTTGTTGTATGTGCCCCTGGGCTAAGCCCGTGATTCTTAATAAAAGGAATGAACAATAACAACATGAGCTCTTCTATTCAAGGCAATAGTACCGCCGCTGCCGCTGAAGCAAGCAATGCTGAAAGCAGCACTTCAGCAGGTAGAAGTGCTACCAACAATGATACAACTCCCAAAACTCGTCGACCAAAGGATGTAGCACTAACACAACAACGGATGAAATCATGGCAACCGTTGTTAGATCCTAAATGGATTATTATTACCTATTTGTGTATTGGTATTATCTTTATTCCTACTGGTGAGTTGTTTTTAATTGTGTGCGTGTTATGGCTAGGTTGTTGAGGTTGCTCTATTGCAATTTGGCCTTCAATTTTATCTTCTCAGTTGCTACTTTGCTACCTCTAACTTCTATTGACCATATATATATATACACCCCCATAAACTCTGCTAGGATTGGTCATACGGTCTAAATCGAATAATCTAATTGAATTAAAATCTATATATGAATCACACAAGCCAGGTCTATCCGCCACGCCCGGTCTATCCGATTGTGAAATTAACAATAATGCAAATCAAATGTATAAATCCAACCCAACTAATCCACAGACATGTCAAATAACAATGAAGGTACCCGACGATTCAGGTGATATGCAACCACCAATATTGGTACATTATGAAATACACAACTTTTATCAAAATTATCGTACATACTTTAATTCATATGATCAGAACCAATTATTTGGTAGTTTAACACAGGATATTGTTGCGGCGGATGCATGTAAGCCATTAAACTTTATCGGAGAGGGTAATGATCGGGTACAGATTAATCCATGTGGATTAATTGCCAATACATTGTTTAATGATGTAATTACTTTGGAATCAATTTTTGATAAGGATGGGAATGTTATTGAAAATGCACCCATGGTTGAGAGTGGTATTGCTTGGGAAAGTGATATAGAATGGAAGTATCGTCAACCGGATGGATTTAAGTATGAACAATGTCCAAGTTGTGATGAATGTGATTGTACCGAGGGTGATGGTGAATGGAGTTGTAACGAACCATATGTCGATCAAGATGGACAATGTTTTAGATATTATTATCCCAAAGATGACACGACACAGTATTTATATGAAACATATCCCATGATGATTAGTCCATTGGAGGGTGTATTGAATGAACATTTCATTGTCTGGATGAGAACGGCAGCCTTGCCTAACTTTCGTAAACTATATGGATATATTGAACAGCCGATTCCGGCAGGTGCGACACTAACATTTACCGTTCAGGCAAATTGGGTCGTCGAAAGACTTGAGGGCGCCAAGGCATTGGTTGTTAGTAATAATTACATCTTTGGTGGTAAGAATCATTGGTTGGGTACGTTATTCATTGTTGTAGGCGGAATTGCGAGCTGTTTGGGTGCCTTGTTTTTGGCTAAAGATTATTTGGCACCTCGTAAACTTGGTGATCGAATGTATTTGAAACACAAGGTGGAATGATTTGTTGATGATTCGATGATTGGGAATGTAGTGCATTTGGGTAGTAGGTGTATTGGTGAGCCCAATACAGGCAGCAGGTCTAGGTAATCTCTAGGCAACCTAAACAAGCTCACAAGTCATCATTTATCTATTACGTTTATTATCTATATCTAATTGGCTCCTAGTTTGCTAGAGAGAGTATCATACCTTATCTCCCTCTGATGCTAAGCTCCACCGCCACGACAAGACGGCCAATAATTTGTGGGGGGGCCCTTACTATGGTATGTAGTAAGGGGGAACCAAGAAAGAATGTATGGTCCACTTTTGTTAGTGATTGTGTGTTAATGGCTGTTTGGATGCATAAGATTTAAGGTACTTTCTGACACTTTGTCTTCTTCCTGTTGCATTTGCCACTGCAACATTCCTTACAATTGCCTTTGGTGTTTAGTTTGGCCCCAGAATTTTTACAATTGATAGGCTGTGATAAGATGCAAGGAAATGTTGGTGAGATTAGACAATAAAGACAATCCCCAAAATGAAGTGTATTAGAACAGTGAAGCTTACCTTAGTTGGTGCCGATGTTGGTGATGTAGATGGTGGACTCGTGATATCTTTAACCTTTGGCTGCGACGATGAGCTTGGCTGGGAAGAAGGCAGGGTAGTCATAGAAGGCTGAGAAGATTTTGTAGGGTCATCGGTAGGATCTGATTCCCAAGGTTTCGTCTCCTCCCCGCCGGTTGTAGAATAATAAGATTCCTTTGCACTCTTACTGCTACCAACAAGAGGTACATTTGGAGGAGCTTGTGGCGTTTTAAGCCCACTTTTCCATACAAGCTTCTGTTGAGCTGCCTCATAGAGAACTTCAGACTCATCGACACTTGCATCCACAGCAGAAATGCTGTAGTACCTCTCTGCCTTGCCTGATTTTGAGTCGCTAACATAGGTCTCTGCCTTGCTTGATTTTGAGTCGCTATCATAGGTCGGCACAATTACGACTCGGCATGTATCACTTCCGGTGTTACCTGCCGCATCAGATGCCGTGACGGTAATGTTATAGTATCGAGTCTTCGGGTATCCCATTGATAGATCCACCTCACAAAGTCCGTCCACATCTTTACTTTCACAACTATAGTGAAGGAATGAGGCAGTGAGCAGCTTAAAAGCATGGAACGTCCGTCATGTCAGCAAACAAGCATAACGGCTTCTCACCTTGCTGGATCGTAGAAAAACTTCACTTGTTGTTCAAAACCAGTCCTTTCTCTTTTGAATAGTAGAGCGACAGTATTCTGCTGGATCTCATTACTCTTTACAACGACGTTTACGTGAACATCTTCGTCACAGTTTTCCTACAAGCAGTAAGAGGAGAGTTAGACAACTGAACAGTATGCAAACGAGGTGAACAAAGCTTGCCATAGGTACTTACCGCCACAGTATAGAAGAATCGAGCGTCTTGTTTTTGTGCGTTGTCATCTTTCTTCAACATGTAATGATAGAGCGTCTTCTCATCAAGCACATTGATACTATTGGCATCAGGGAAGAAGCCGCATGTAACATTAGGAGGATCAACATCAATATCTACAACTTCCTCAATCAATTCATCTGGGTCTAGTGTTGCAAGTCCATCTTCCCATGTAAGTTCTTCACGTGAAACTCGGTTAAGAACTTGTGACTCGGCAACACTTGCATTCACAGCATCAATGCTATAGTAGAAGTCTTCGACATTTGGCAGTTCAGGCCTGTCAAACTCCACACAATCAGGATCGGTCTCTGGGTTGCAGCTTGGTACAATCACAACTCGGCATGTGTCACTTCTGGTGTTACCAGCCGCATCAGTTGCCGTGACAGTAATGTCATAGTATCGAGTCTTCAAGTCTCCCATTGAGGGATCTGTCTTGCACAACCCATCTATCTTCTTTTCACAATCACAACTGCGATGTAGCAATAGACATTAGGTATCGAGTGAGGAGAAGAAGGAGTTAAGTAAGTCAAGATTTGTGAAGCAAACGTAAGCATCATACAAGGGCACCTTCTACTTACTGGGTTGGAGCATAGAGAAACTCTGCCTGTTCTACGAAGCCAATCCTCTCCCTTTTGAATAGCTGAGAAACCGTATTCTGTTGGAGCTCATTGCTCTTTACAACAACATCGATGTGGACATCAGCATCACAGTTTTCCTAAGTAGAGGGGGAGAGCGGCGTTGAGATCTTGTCAATCTAAAGCCAAATCGAACAAACAACTCATACTCACCTCCACAGTATAAAAGAATCCGGCATCCCTTAATCGGGCATCATTCAATCGTCTTCCACCTCCCTCAGTTTTCAACATGTAATGATAGAGAGTTTGACATCAAGCACATTAGCACTGTTGGCATTAGGGACTAAGAAGCCACATTCAACAACAGGAGCTACTTCATCAAGTTGTACAGTAACCTCTTTCGAAGCCCCACTGAGAGGATTTTGGAACGGAATTGTGAAAATACCAGAGACAACGTCAGGACGATTGTCACATTCAGGATAATCTTGGAAAGGTTCGAGCTTGTAAACAGTATTCTGGCATTCACCGCGTTCATAATCAATCGTCACATTGAGCTTGGTACTCGGGGCACAATCATCGGCTGCAGGGAACTCGTATTCGAGGAAGTTCAACACTTGTTTCTCGTTCTTGAACCATTTTTCCGTGTAGCAAAGTTTGCTCGTGTCATCATCATCACATCTGAATATCTTTGCATCACGATTAAGGAGTTCTGGTGAAAAACGATCTTCGCAGTCGTCAACCCTGCCACTTCCATCCGAATCCAAATCATCACAGCCAGCTAAGATGAATAGAAAAAAGGGAGACAATGAGTATTTCCATGAGAAATGTTTGCTCGCATGCATCAGGATAACAAGAAGAAGACTCACCTTGTCTTAGGAATGCAATGTATGGAAAGTTGTTCGAGCCATCACAAAGCTTTGTAGGGTTCTCGCATGACGGTTTGTCACATTTCCCAGGGGCCTGGAATCCGTCTATTGTCACAACACATGTACAACCGCCAAGGTCTGGTACTTCTTCAAATACACAAATATTTTCTTGCAATCGCCTTCGCTGTTCATCTTCACGGTCCTCGGCCAATCCATCAGAAATCTCACCAAGCATAGTCTTCAGCTCCCTTGTTGATTTAAAAGTAGCTATTATATTTCCATGATTTGTTATGACGTTCTCGTAGATAGCGTCTGCGCGACCTCCTGCATATTTTGTATTCACATCTTTGTCCACAACCTCGGAATATATGCGTTCAGATAACTCTGAACTTTGTTTCAAGAATACCTCTGCAATGTCTAGCTTCGTGATAGCTATCTTAGCAATTTTTTTGCAAAATTTTTCTGAAGCGTCAGAACAAAATCCCCCTGTTCCAAGTGGAGTTGGGGCACATGGTATAGCATCACACTTGTTAAATATAGGCTTTGCAATCAGTTCTTTTTTTGCATTAACAAGACTGATAGACTTTTTGATGCCATAATTTGTCGATCGCCATACTTTCGCTGCATCACTGTTGAAAGGCTCGTTTTCGTTAAGAACCAGCTTTTCACTGACGGCAAGTTCTCCCGAATTGCTACCAGATTCACTTGCTCCAGTAGCAAAGCCATCTAGATTCGAAAAGTCAGTAAGACACTACAGAATGTAAACACTTGGGTTAGAGAATCAGATATAAGGTCATTAGAGTACCCAAGCCATTATCTCCTTACCTTTAAATCTTTCACTTCTTCACAAATCCTCTCATCATCAGGATAATCACGATCGTATTCAAAGTATTCTCGTAAATCTCCACATTTGGTCGGGTCACCAAATTCTTCTGTTTTTACTTGAGGAGCATCCTCGAGATATTCCAAAAACGCTGGCCTACTTCTATCCTCTGTTACAGCAACAATCTCATTCTTGATACAATTGACTAAGCCTCCACAACTTCGAGGGGTGGGGCACCATTGTCCATAGAAGACATCTGTTTTACAAAGGCAAGTAGCAATGCTAAGTGAGGGAGATGTGACAATAACATAGTACTCATTCAGATATATTACAAACTTACCACATGCGGCTTGATTGAATCCTGCTGTCACAGGGCCAGGGTTGTTGCAATCATCAGGACCCTTCTGGACTGCAATCGTTGATCCATCAGAAAGAGTCTCGTATTTCTGACACGAATACTTTGATACAGAAAAGAAACATGTCAGAAGAATTGAATAAAAGTGATAATAAAGTTAGAGAGAAATGAATTACTTACAGTCTCTCCCCAGTCCTGGGCTTCATATGGAGCATCGAGACAACAAAAGCCTGGGACATCATCAACCAGACGTTCACTTTGAGTAGATGGGATTATGCAATCAACACTTGTAACTGTTTCACATTCCTCCTGGAAGTCATCATTACAACAGCCCTCGATACAACATAATCCTGACGGACAGGATCCATCAGACTCCGGTTTTTTGCCTCCGCACTGCATACAGTCTGTTTTACAGCACACATTTTCATCATTTACAGATACTAACCCTCCCTGGCACCAATCGTCAGGATCTACTTGAGAAAAAGTGGCTTCAAGACCCCTAGAATAGGCACATACTTGTCCAATAGTCTGCAAAGATATTAATCATGATGAAAGATGAGAGTCGCTTGAATAACAAATATCTCAAAGTCAATGAAGGGAAAGGACGTACCGTTTTAGTTCCAAACAAAAGTTCTATTGACTTGTCTAGATCTTGAACAGCACTACCATCTTTAAATGTAGACCCAAGGTTAGTTTGAATTTCTTCAAAGTCACCCTTTTCATCCGCACAATCCTCATAAACTGGATCATAGCAGTAATTTGCAGCAAACCATCTGTTCCCTTTACATCCAGGTGGTCTATCATCAGAAGGTTTATTTCGTTTAAAACACTTCAAATCACCGAGACAATCATTATCGTTTTCACAATCTGTTGTGTGCAGAGATATGATGTGATAAACGTGAGTACAATCTTCTTTAGATAGAGAAACACAAGGTATGTCACTTACTACCCTCACACCTTTTCAGGCCCATTATATCTGGATCATCAATCCTTTTTTGGGGACTAATGTATCGTTTTAGATCAACTCTTCCCCCCAAGTTATCCAAACATTCTTGAGCCGAGGCGATTCTTTCTCCTACATCGCTAAAAGCGTAAGTATTAGCAAATAGATCTCGGAGGTCTTGGCTGAATACTAGTGATCCTTGTTCACAATCGTCACGACCAGACCCACAAACTTGTATGCCATTACTTTCGCCATAGGAATCATAGTCAAACACGTCGTTGAGAAACTGCCCCTCAATTTGGCCGTGTACATCCGTTGCAGCACCAAGAATGTCCAGTGGTAAGTAGAATTGGCTGTCATTATCTGGGGTGTAAGGATTGGTCCCATCATTATCACTGAATATAGTTGCATCCAGTTCATTCACAAGATCATTCTATATAAAGAAAGAGTTGATGAGATAGATGAGCACAACATGTACTCCACACAAACTACATACACCATATCACACTTCTCATACTTTACTTACCGCACAGTTCAAGTACTGAGTGAATATGTCCACAACAAAGTTAGCAGCAGTGGAGTCTGCCTCAGTGTAAAGATTATCAAAAGCAAATTGACCAGACTCTGCTCCATCTAATCGCTCTTGCAACGAGGGCTTGCTTGCTGGAATTACATATCTCCAGTACTTTTTCTCACTTGTTTCTTCGTTACCGCTTTCATCAATTCCAAATGTAACCACACCAAACTCAGTATCCTCTTCTGTCCTGAAATATGATTTTTCTTCCTTGCAAAAGGCATTTAAACAACTTCTTTTCTGAAAATCAATAGCTAGCCTGTCACATGCTAATCCAAAATCATTGACATAGTAAGAGTAATATAGACATCGGGTGGCGTTTCCGATATCTTCCAAAATATTAGTCTTGTCTTCAGGCTTGCTGAAAATTGAAAGTGGTGATGCCTCCTCTTCAATTTCATCTACAACATCTTGACAAGGTTGATTAGGAACACCATTCACAACGAAGGGAGCACCTGACGGAATCTTGCAACCAGATTGAGTACTTGATTGGCAAATATCGCCGATACTATCAATGTAGGCGGCTACCTCTTCTTGGGTACATTTACAATTTGAATCGATACATCTATTCATAGAGGGCGTAGGAACGATTCCATTGTCATCATCGGGATCATCAATGCAACAGTCAGCTAGACGACCTCCATTTAACCAGCCAAAGTCACTTTGGCAATTGTCCGTGCCACATATCAAGCCTGGTCCACACTGATCATCATTTTCACAATCACCCCTGTTTAAAAATGAGTGAGGTCAGTGACAAGCATTGGTAAGAAATGAGTAGATAAACACAAAACTTACTCTCCAAGCCCACATTTGTTTCCCGAGGTGCAACAACTAGCCAAGTTAAAGCAAAGGTTGAATTCAGGGCTACAAGGCAGACTCAAGTCAGAATTCGAAGCACAATAAGCGGTCGTTTCTATGAAGAAAAGGAATGAACCGGTGCACCACGGCTGATTTGAATTTGGGTCAACAAGTTCAATCAGAGTTCCGTCCCTAACAGCCCTGTTGAAATCAGCTACCTTTTCATCCACACAGGCTTCTAGTCGATCCTTTGCATTTAAATTCTTTGATGTGATATTATAGATGGACTCAAGAGAGATGAACTTTGAAAAGAAATGAAGAGTAGTGATGGATTAGTGACGCTCTGGATTAATTGCACTTCAAAAGAGGAGTACCTCACCTTGGTTGATCCCCAACCACGACACACAGCCGTTACACTTCCTCCAGCCCACTTCCCCTCGATGCCAATGCCCTCGTCAACACGGTGAAACTCTTGAAGTAGCTCATCACACACTTCTCCAGGATTCACGATAGTGGCATCGCCAGTCAGCATACCATCAGAATTATACTGATTAAGGATCTGGCCACTTTTTGCTATGACCCTGTCCAACTAAAAATAGTGGAGAGGAAGTCGAATGTGAGTTTCAATGACATAGAGAACAATATTTGACAAGAGATCGTCTTACCTTTTTAGACAGCTCTCTCTCATCATATACTTCAATTTCATCATCTACACCTCCTGTCTCAAAATCAATATCGTCACCAAAAGAGAACACAAACATGTCGTACAATCCATAGTTATTGGCACATTCTGCAAGACGAAGGCATTGCTCCTTCTTGCGTTCAGCTTGTTTCGTTGGGGTCGCAACACAGATATCTGTACCATCGTCACTTGCTTGTAGTCTTCTATGCGTAGTACTACCCTCTTCTCTGGGGATACGAGCGCTATGGTAACCTTGCTGGTGGCTATGATGACTTAATTGATACCCAAATAAACCAGAGTATCCTTGCCTATGGCTCTTTGCACGCATGTGATAGTCAGCCTTGGACATGCCTGAATTGAAGTGGTACTTTTTAGGTGACACAAAAGTTTGGTTATTTAAACTTTGTTTCATAAAAGATGGCAGCTTGCGGCGACTTGGCGTCTTTTTGCCGTATAGAGATACAAGCTCAATAGCTTTTTCAATGTGCGTCTCAGCATTTGATATTATATTCAATGTATCTCCAAATAAGCTTTGGATATGACTTGGTAATGATTTGCTCAGTTGGAGGTCAACCATTTGATCCTCCATAAGAGACAAAGCTTTTGAAGTAGCTATTAGTGCATCTGTATCGCTAGCCCTGTCATCAGAGACAACATTCTGCAATTCCTGCATTTCAGATATTTCATTTTGGAGAGAAATGAGTTCACTAGTAGATCCATAATCTTGGAGATCAACGCCATTCAACCCTACGCTGTTGACAGGCGGATCAAATACCGCTTGATGTTGTTGGACATCACCACCAGAGCTACTACTGCCGCTTACTGAGTTTGTCTGCATAGATACGAAACAGAAGTCAAGTAAAAGTTGAGCTACATGATGACAAACGTGGTATGGACAGCAAGGTATTGAAGTCAACTTACCTCAATACCAACTTCATCAACGACCCCTTCATCGAGTACCTCATTCACGCCATCGGTCACTTCACTATCGTTGTTATGACTAAACCAAACAGCTTCGCCGCTACCTAAAATACAAAGTACACTAATAATCACCATCAGTACAAGGAGGCTCCGATAACTTTTAATCTTGGGCGGCACGACCTTTTGTTTGGACTTGTTACGAGTACGACCACGGCCCTTGCCACGGCTCTTACCCTTACCACGACCCTTACGACTTCTCTTGCTTCCACTATGATTTGACATGGGATAGATCAGGCTTGACTTGAGGAGAACGGCCACCAAAGTCTTGCAAACACGATCATAGAGATCTCGAGCATATGTGGAGCTCAAAGTCAAATCAACGACAATAGACCTCAACCTTGAAGAGAAGAAGAAGAACGATGATGTTGCCGTGATCATCACGAAGATCAAGACGGTAAATGCAACTAGGAAGTTGGGACGGTTGGGGTTTGGCATGCCCGTTGTTTCTTCTAGAGTCTTGGTACTAGCATCACTCAACACCTAAAGGTATCAGATAAGAAGTAAAAGGGTGAGTGAAACAGTTTCCTAAGAAGGTTAAGACAATGTACATACAGAGTACTTACATCCACGGTAGTATTCTGCACGCTTGTATCAATTTCTTGGCCATCATCGTCAGCTTTGAGGTTCAAGCTGAGATTCTTCGGCTCTGGCAGCACATCCTTGCTTACTCCTGGCTTGGATACATTGGCCGAATCGTCTTCATCCACGATGGAATGGATTGATACACCATAATCTTCATCTTGGACAATCACGGCTCGACTTGAGGGACTTGCCAACTTCGAACTTGAGTTTGAAACCTCACTCTCAGCTCCATCAACAGCACCACCTTTGTTCGTACTTGTGGCCAAGTCGTCGTTGAAGAAAATGCGTTGTTGAATCAACTGTGTAAGGAGAGGGACATTGAGCAACAAACCATTAGTATCAACACATGGCACAAATCTACACTCTGGTGAATAAAACTCTCTTACCAACGGACCACCAATACCTCCCATACGAGCATTGCCGAGAATCTTCTGCATCCAATTCAACTGGGGAGACTCCGAACGTTCCAACCCGTCACTTTCTACTTCATCACTGCTAATGGTATCATCCTCAACCAACTCTGATTTCTTCTGTAATAGAATGTAAGAATGGACAGGTTAGTGATACGAGGAGAGATATAACCAAAGAACTCATGTGTTTATCATACCTCTGACGATACCACTCCATCACGGCGGCTGACGACAAGATTCTGAACTAAATCACGCCATGACACAACCGCAAACACACCACTGTCCCCTTCACTTAGTTCATGGATGTCCTGTAAAGTAAGAGAGAGAGACGAATGAGGACTGATAAGACTTGTTTGAAAGTTGTTTATGAAGAGGATGTCAAAGGAACAAATCCTTACCATCACATCCTCACGTCGGGCCACGACAGATGCATCCTTAACACCACTGCCGCTATCTTTTTTCCACCAATCGGTACCCCACTCTGATCCTACTTCCAAGGTATTAGACTTCTGTAGATTGAATAAGGTGTAGAAGATTTGATGAGAATTAAAAGGTGAGTCGAGATGATAGGAGAGCAAAACAATGTCCACTCATCATAGACTCACAGCAATAACTCCACTTCTAACCTCCGTTGCTAACCCGAGCCAGCCTCCCCAACGCCCTTCAACACTATAGGCATCCCCACTGATACCTCCTCCCTCATCGGCTACATCTACCAACTATAAATGAGTATGATATAGTGGAATAGGATGGGTTAGAAAGGAGATTGAAGATGATGAAGAACATATGAAACATGAAAAGAGTGGTGTGATGAGTATGGAAGATTACTTACTGCTGATCCACGATGACCATAGCCTCCACCTAGATAGTCTGCAACTAGATGATCTTGGGTACGTGTTGTCACTACTCCCAAACCACTACTACCACTGTTCCCTCCTGCTAATGACTAACGAATGACACATCATTGATGAAGAGGAAATATAGAGATGCGTTAGATGTGTGTGTGAGAGTTTGAATGCACAAGAATCATATGGTTAGAGGTATGTAAACAGAGGTATATTAGTCGTTGTAGCCTGAATGTTTATGAGGCTAGGGAGATCGATTGACTCTTGGATTCACAAACAGAAGAGGAACCTAAAATAGGATACCACTTCCACACAATTGCCGAGTAGCAAATATGGTGATGGTGTATTCAACACTGAACGATCTTGTGGTAGAATAGTATCGAGAACTGGCACAGTGGTACAGTACTCTGCGGATAAGCCTCGCAGATTAAAGAGGAAACAGACGGGTGGTCCACAATGTATAATGAAACTTCTCAACGTGGATACCATCATCTCCGAGCGAGGCACACTCATTCTCCTCGGCTTCCCTTGGACAAACGTCTTCATCTTGTGGGAAGTAGTTCTCGTCTTTTAACCACTAATATATACAGCATATACACATCGTTATGCATACTCATTGTGATATGAGTACGCCACATGAGTTGGAAAAAGTGCACATCTTATGCTCGGATTTCTCCGATATGCGATTGCTGATGATCGACGAGGAATTGTCCTGCCTGGCGTTTATCTCCATACGAGAATAAGACCAACCATTAACAACTCTACTCGGATCGTGGTATCGATGAGGACAGTAGCAGCCTTGTAGCCTTGATGTGCATATCATATGACGATCGATCGTATCCTAAGGATACCAACCGATAATAGATTGAACTATCTTATCTTCTTGGTGGGGGATGGAATAGAAGTCTTGATGTAGCCTCGTCGCATCGACTTGTATTCAACTATACTATACCTCTGATTCACATACTATCTATAAAAGAACTCACCATCTATGTAGATTGAGAAGAAGATAGAAAAAGGAAGACATTAGAGAGGTGTATCGAGGAGTATTAGTACATGCGTAAATGATATGAAATATAATGCATCATGACTCCCTAAAGTGCACTTACATTGCCATCAACTCCTCCAAATAGATCTTGCATTGCCATCATAGTTCCTTGATGATCGCCAACTGAGTTTGTTAAAACACCACTATTTCCTCCGCCCGACTGATGAGTGGATATAAATCCTCCCTATAAATTAGGAGTAGAGGATGAAGAAGTGGTGAGAATTAGAGTGAATGCATAAAGGATAAAAATGATCGAGTCGAACGTCATCTGAGTGTGGCAATTGGCTGGTGCAGTTTTACTCAAGGGGGTGAGGATGACCTCAAAACCTTCTTGGTACGTTCATGAGTGTATGGAGGAGGTCGAAGAAACATACGATGTGTCAGCCGTCCCCCCTTCGGCAGTTGCTTGTCAGTAGAGTTACAATTTGATGGAGATGATGATGATAAACAGTCATATCCATATCATACTAGTACCCTTCATAAAGTAGCCTTCTATATCGGGGCAGTAGTATTCCTCTGCCAATATATCAAACAATCGATGGTGATAAGAATCTCCGGCAATGTAGTAGAAGGCTGATGAACATAAACTTGTATGTTATGGCGGGGAGAAGAAGGGAGACACTTGATGATTAATGATGATGTATCATAATATAGATGGTAGATAACTTGGCGGTGGATGTAATTGATGGTCATCTTTCACTTCAATCTTCTTCTTGTCATTGATGCCAGAAGGGTGTTCCGCTCTTATCATTCCTGATGTCATAAAGCGCCAATTGCAACAACTCATTTACAACATATAATCTATAACACACAAAATACTCACCATCTTCGTGAATAGGAAACATAAGATAATGAACATCATCATGAGATAAAAAGAAGACACATCAAATGCATCATATTCTAAATCGGAAACAAAACATACCTCATCATCACCAAAAGCCCTTCCTACTGCTAGGAACGGAGCTTTGTCCTCCGACACATTCCCCGCGAGGAGGAAACTTGCCCCATCGTTTAGATGGTGGTTAATATGGCCTAAGCCATCATTGCGGAATCGATTACTCTCCTAGATATAAATATGTGCACATGATGTGTTCATTGTCATTTATCGAAGAGAGGAATCGGTATAGATATGATAATGATATGGCCATTGATAATGAAGAATAGAGGATGAGATATATCAGTAGGCAGTACATGACGCGAGGAACAATGAATCAACAACAAATCAAGTTGAACATAATATATTGCTCACCCATGCCGCAGTGCTACTTGAGCTGGCATGAAGAGAGGCCAATGCCACAGAAGATAGTTTCATCTTGAGGATGAAGATTGCTTGTTGCTAATGTTGTTAATTTGATGCTCTTTCTATTTTGATATAAAAAGAATGAGGATTGCAATGCATTGCAAAAGCACAAAATAGGATTACCCCAAGCCCCCCATTCGCCGACTTGGCCGAGGATCCAAAACATGTGTATCTGAAAAGTCTTAATACCTCTAAGGGATACGGGTAATGACACACCGCTCACCACTAGATTGTTAAGTCGTTTTGAAGATTGATATACCACTTGAAATGCATTGTGAGTTGGGGAGTCGCATCCTTGATCGTAAAGATAAGCCTTGTTGACTACTTATGCGGCTGTAAACAGCAGATCTCCGCCCTTTGAAAATGCTGGAGAATAACTGCTCATCTCTGCCAATTGATATGATGGCGGCGAAGAAAGGAATTTCCACTGCCAACTGCCCTTGTTCACGAATATAATTATGACCTTTATAACAGCCGATCTCTGCCGTGCTTTGCGGCTGTAAAACATAACAGCAGATCTCTGCCTTTGAAAATGCTGGAGAATAACACTGCTCATCTCTGCCAATTGATATTGGCGGCGAAGAAAGGAATCAATTCCACTGCCAACTGCCCTTGTTCACAAATAGAATGATGACCTGTGGTGAGTTTAACAGCCGATCTCTGCCCCGTTTTTAGCTAGAGCTGATCTCTGACCTTTAAATTAATGCTGGAGAATAACTGCGTCTAGACCAGACTGCTGTGCAGTTCCTACCATATTGTAGAGAACTTCTTCTCAACCTCTTTACGAGAACGAAGTTTCTTGGCAGGCTTTGGGTCACAGTCTACTAACTTTACTTCATATTGAATTGCCATAGAGCAAGAGGTGGAAGGAGTTGACGAGGCATCATTCTTTGTTGGAAGTAAGCATACTACAATACCACTTTGATCACTGGTTTGGCGTGTAGTCACTACTTCTTCTTCATCATCAATTGAAACTACTCGGAATGTAATGAAGAAACTAATATCACATAGAGCTAATGATAATAACCAATTCTGAAGTAAGTATATACATCCCTCCTTGGAAAAATCATTGACATGTTCAATACTCTTGATGTGAGCATTGTTTACAATTGATTCATCTAAATTGCTGATGTCGTTGTGGTCGTCTACTGTTCCTTCCTTCTTCTGTAGATGATGATTATGCATGTAAGTGTCAAACTTTTCAATTGCATCCAGTAGACTGCCGAGTGACTTGCAATGGTGGGGAAAGGTATATGGAGAGGAGTCAGTAATATGATATCCATCACTCTGCTTCTTCTCCACTGCATCTACTACAAACTCACCACTTGGAACTAACAACGCCTCATCAAGCAATGCCTCTGCTTCCACACTCGATCCATTGCATAACTGTACTAATCGTTCATATATCATGACAGCTCCATCACCGTCAATCACATCTAGTTGTTGTATTGATAATATGTTTGATAAGAGATCGTGTTCTTGATGAAGTATTGTAGACACTACATGTGTGATTGCATCAAGGAGGGTTGCGGCAATGACTGGCTTTGAATCATCATTACTGCCACCAAGCAAGTCATTCAGCATCATTTGACAATCATCTAACTCCACAGTAACATCACTACCCAGTCCAAATATCTGGTTACCGTCATACCAAATACGTAAATTATTTTGCATATTATTCATTAAATCTGAGATAGCTTTATGTATTTGATTCATATCGTTTGAGAAGAGATTTAGTGGTGAGTATTGACTTGGTGTAAATCCACAACTATCCTCAATCGTTATCTGTCGTTGCTGTTGCCATCCTTTCTTGATAACACCCAACCTCATCAACTCTTGTTGTAATGTATATCTTGTACTTCGATATTTACAACGATGATTTGGTAATACCAATGGTGATGTTGTTATATATCCAGCCTTTGGTTTAATCTCTACACTAAACATTTTTGATGTTGATGGTTTAGTTTGAAGTTGATGGGAGGCGGAGGGTGGCGGTGGTGAAAGATAGGATGTATAATCGCGTAGCAATAATGCTGCAATACCTTTCTCATTGCAAACACTGCCATTACAATTCTTCTTCTGCCAAGATGATAATCTTGCATTAGGTATCAAACCACTAGAAATTGTCTGTTGATATAATTGCGAGCAAAATGATGTGGGTAAATGAACTGTATGTCCTAAGTCAATGTATTGATGACCTATCAAAGGTTGAATTATATCCTTTTGAAATGTTTGTGATGAAGATTTGCAATCGCTAGGTACTTGAGATGGAGTAGAAGTTGACGTAGACTCCACTTCATTGATATAAAAAGTTGATGCTAAATCACTCTTTGCAATTCGTAGGACATGGCCATAGAACTCATTATTATCGACAGTGGATGAAGTAGTAGTAGTAGAAGACGGAGAGTATCGAAATATAGCATGCTTACCTCCCTCGGCAGTGTAGGACCAATCACTACCATTCCATGATGTCATTTCTCTAACAGACAAATTTAGCAGAGCTTCAAATCATTGGTCAAAATAAATGATTGTCATCTATCAACGGGATACGCCACCCACCGCCGCTGCTGTTGCCGAAACTGTACATAATTTTGCTATTGATTAATATCCGCCAATGCCACAAATCCAACCTCCTCTTTTGCAGGCGTTATGTAGTCCAACACTATGCAGTTACATACTCAACTAACAATCAGCAATCATTAAGTGGAAAGTCGGCGATCAAACGTTGATCATTGTTGTCTCAACAAGATAGAGGGTTTGATTTGATGTATTGATGGCAAAAGACGCCATCCGGACCACAATACCGACCAAAGTATCAATAATTAAGAATACATAGGTAGTGTATTCATACGATAGACGCCACATACACAATAGTATCCAGTATAGCCAGATCAAGTTTTTTTTTTGCAAAGAGACATAAAATCACAAAAGATATCATGACATCTGAAGACATCAAGGAGGAGGAGTCTAATATCATGAAGAATGATACCACTACAACCGAACAGCAAAAACTAAATTACACGCTCTCATCAACTATATCTACTAAACATCGTATATCCATATCATGTCTAATACTACTAAGTCACGCCCTTTTTCTATGGGGACAACTTGATATATTATGGGGACAATTTGTTTACACACAAGTAAATGTACAGGCAAGTGCTACTAATAATATAACACAGACTATAAGTGGTGAATTATTTAATGGACAGACATCAACTACTACGAATAAGGAAGATGCAATTGAGATAGGATCTTGGAGTTATGGAGGCATGTTATCAGAATTATGGATATATTCAAAACTGACGGCTGTCTTTCTATTTGTCTTTTCGGCATTCTGGCCACATCTCAAGTTGGTATTACTTCATGTATACTTTTATTTACCAGTTCCTTCTAAGCCACGACAGGCTGCAATGTATTGGTTAGACTCAGTAGGGAAGATGAGTCTAGCAGATGTTTGTGCTACCTGTATGTTATTCCTGTTGCTTAATGTTCAGGCTGATATTAATGTCGGTGCAATTGCAAATCAAGCGACACAATTGATGAATGATGTAGTAGTTTCGGGAGACGCAGCTTCTATCTTACCGGCGGGGTTATCAAATGCAACACAATCAATACTTAACAAGGGTGAAGATTTAGTTTATGATGAGTTGGTTAAATTATCTGACAGTATCTTTGAGAATGATGATCCAAAAGTGTACAAATCTTTTCTAGAAAAGGGATGTTCATCATTCTATAATGATGGGGACACTTGCTTGGAAACAACTTTTTATGAACCATCAACTGTCAAGGGTGGCATAGCCGGTATAATGACAAAATGTTTGAGAATCAGGGGTGACAAGTGCAGTCAGTGTGAATGTATAGTCAACAATGTAATCTACAACAAGGCAATACCTAGTGGAATGGTCGAGTCAAAAGTGGACAGTGCAATGTCTCTCGTCTTTGCAAAGTTATTATCCGCTGTAACTTTTGGTGATATCGACTTTGCCTCCTGGTTTGACGTGGAAGGAGGCGTATCAGTCGGTATGTACATTAGCATATATCCGGCCTTTCTAGGATTCACTTTTGGGGTCATCTTTTCAATAATTGCCTCGCTTGTGGTATCGGATGTGGATGATAAACACAACAGGAAAATGTACTTGAATGCAGATAGTACTCGTGAAGCTTTAGCTGAAAATGGAGGAGTTGAGGATAAACGATCTTTACTGTTCTGCAGCAGCGATGGAAGTCGTAACTCGCGACTGGCAAGAAACATCTCAATCACTGTCGGTGTTGGTATTATACCATTGACATTCTTTGCCAGTAAGTTGTCTTGTGATATCTGCTTTGTTCGTATGCCTTAAACCCTCAGCATAACGATCTCACAACATGTCGTCCATTCATTCTTCTCAGTCTATGTCAAAATGTTCGTCTATTCAATAGCGGGTCTCTTTGAAGAGGTAATCACTTTCCAGAATGAAGCAACAGAAACTTTCTACTCTGTCATCGATTGTGTTACGGCTGTCAACGATGGAACGGGGTATGGCAAGACCTTTGCAACATTTTATGGACTGTTCCTCTTGGGTATACCTTTGCTTCGCGCAGCCATTTTAGCGGTTGTAACCTTGATACCGATGTCACCTCTATGGCATGTTCGACTAGCACATGTATCGAATAATGTCGGATCCTTTCTCGGTTGGGAACCCTTCTTCATTTGTGTTTTGATTGTCATGGCGGAACTGCCAAACCTAACCAAGGATATAGTAAGTTCTCATTGCCTTTCATGTTTCTCGAAAGTATCCCTGCTCATTGTTCATCATTCATTCTATAAACAACAGATAAGTCCAGAGCAGTGCGAGGCAATAGAAGAAAATAACATCATCAGTTACTTCATTTCACGCTTTGGCTTAGATACGAGTACTTGCTTCGTCATGTACTTTGATCTTCTACCCCATGTGAGCGTCTTCATAATTGCTTGGGCATTTTTAACAGGGTGTAATGCGTTCGTTTGGAAAAAAGTATTGCAAAGATATGATCCCTTTGGATCTCGTGCTCACGGAGATGAGGGTGGACCATACTGTGGTTGTCGTCAGTGTTGTTATTTCGGATGTGCCAGTGCAAAAAGACAAGAACATCAAGAAGAGGAGTCACATGATAAGCAAGAAGTTGTTAAGGAAGAAGAAGAAGAAGAAGACCCAATGAAGAATGATGAAGAAGAAACAGCTAAGCATTAAGGACTTTAGAGACCAAGATGAAGAAAAGAGCTAAGCATTAAGTTTGAATTGATATGAATGGAAGATCATGCTCACCGACCAATAGATACAGCGTGTGAAGTGTGCAACGAGATCACTCACATTCATATCTCCATCGTTTCCTCTCGGTCTACTTACTCTGCCTTGCTTCTCTCCCTGCCCGCCTCCTGTACTCTCACACTGTAGTACTTCGGTTATGTTACAAGCTCTTAGTTATCACTAAACAACACACTAGTATAAACTCCACTCTCTCGTACATACTACTCTCTTGCCTTACATAACCGAAGTACTACATGAGTGTGTCTACTCTCATAAAAGGATACCCCGAGGTATCCTACAATTCAAGATCAATAAAATATAGCCTATCAACGCCGTATTATTAATAATATTAACTAACTCTTGTAATATCTCCCGACACCTTTGCACTGTTCCATACTGCAGACAATTAAATCAAGTTTATTTCGGAGTGTATTTGTTTTTCACTGTCGAAGTCTATAGCATTTTCATTTCAAAGAAAAATCACATCAGTATCACTTAAACCTTTGGCTTTGGTAACCATTCTACGATACATAACAACCCCAACAAAAACAAGACAATAAATCATCAGCATAATGTCACCACCAACAACAGTAGTATCCTCTACAGGATCAAAGCAACGTATTTCATACTTTTATCAGCCAGACGTTGGACATCATTACTATGGACCCTCCCATCCAATGAAACCCCATCGTATAAAAATGGCACATCATTTAATATTATCATATGGATTATATCGACAAATGGAATGTTACCGTTCCCATCCGGCCTCACCTAACGAGATGAGTGCATTCCATTCAGAGGACTATATTAACTTTCTAGCCAAGGTAACGCCTGATAATTTACGTGGCTATTCCAATCAGATGCAAAAGTTTAATGTCGGTGAATATACAGATTGTCCAGTCTTTGATGGGTTGTATGAATTTACACAATTATATACCGGCGCTTCATTAGACGGCGCCGTGAAGTTAAATAGGGGTGATTGTGACGTGGCCGTTAATTGGAGTGGTGGGTTACATCACGCTAAAAAAAGTGAAGCCTCGGGATTTTGTTATATTAATGATATTGTATTGGCTATATTGGAATTATTAAAGGTACATGCACGTGTATTATATATTGATATTGATGTACATCATGGTGATGGTGTTGAGGAGGCATTTTATTGTACCGATCGTGTAATGACATTTAGTTTACACAAGTATGGTGATTTCTTCCCGGGCACGGGACATATTAAGGATACGGGCGCTAAGGAGGGTACGGGTTTCAGTGTTAATGCACCATTAACAAGTGGTATGACGGATGGTGCGTATGAACGTATATTTAAACCAGTTATGGATAAGATTATGGAAGTATTCCGACCGGGTGCAATTGTTTTGCAATGTGGTGCTGATTCGTTAACTGGTGATCGATTGGGTTGTTTTAATTTAAGTTTGAAAGGACATGCTGAGTGTGTTCGATATACTAAGAGTTTTAATGTTCCCACATTGGTATTGGGAGGCGGGGGATATACCATCCGTAACGTAGCACGATGTTGGGCGTATGAAACATCAGTATTGCTTGATCAGGAATTACCAAATGAGATTCCATATAATGATTACTTTGAGTATTATGCACCCGATTACAAGTTGCATTTGACCCCCGAGCAGCGGGAGAATATGAATACTGAGGCATCGTTGGAAAGTGTGAGGGTAGATTTATTGACACAACTCATGTCGTTGAAGGGTGCACCCTCGGTACAAATGTCAGAGGTCCCACCTGACTTTGAATTGATCAAGGAAGACGCCAATGCCGAGAAGGAACGCAAGAGTACCAAGGAGGGACGGGATGGTTTGGGTGAGAATGATGGAGGGGCGGGTGATGATACGCGTAGTGCAAGAGGTAAGACTAAGGATGGTAAGGGAGAGAGACGTGAGCATGAGGCTGAGTTGGCAGGGTAGTAGTAGAATTGTTGTTCTTTGTATGATATGATATGAGGTATGTGAAGGTTAGCAGTCTGGGTGCATATATACTTTTGGGGGATAAGGAGGGCGATGGGAGTCTAGAAGAGAGTCCTTATAATTTCATACTAGAAGCAGTTTTACAATCTAATTTATATCACGCGTGTAGACATGAATTAGGGGTGGGTAATGCAATTGCAGTAAACATAGCCGATATGAGATGAGCAAGGATATAATAGTGCTATTACTCTCAAGATGATGATTGGATCCGCAATCCAGTAATAATCTCGACAGCAGGATCACTGCCTGGACTGTACATTAATCAACTACCTTACACACTTTGCTGCGCTTATGTTCTTCCTGATTGGAGGATAAGTTTGTTTGGGGGCGCAGAAGGGCCCCCGGGCAAAATTAGCGATAATTTTGGATATGATTTGCAGCTGGCCAGCTTGTGTCCGATTGAGAAGTATTATTAGTCATAGGCAAATATTAATATTGGTACATTATATTAGGAAATAATTTTCTACGCAACTTTAAAATATTTGAGTTTTTAATAAAGATACCAAATTTACGTATCTTAAATGGATCCAGCGCATCAACTCATATTGGGCAGCTGCTTGCTTCTACATCCTGTCATCAACTCATTGCTGTGGAATTAAAAACACGTCGATGGCCATATGGCCAAGTTGCAGTGTAGCTAGAGAGAACTGAAGTTGCTGGACGAGATTGACTACCGACGTCACCCAGTAATTGATCATAGTTTGCAATTACAGAAAGAATAGAGAGGTAATAGACGATATATAATATATCGATATCCCTTAGATAATTGTTGTAAGTGAAGTGTTATCGTTGTTGCTCATTGATGGGTGATGTAGCACAAACTTCTTGGTTGTGGAAAGCTCTTGATAGGATTTTCACATCTTGTGTTCTTTTACTGAGAAAGAAACTTTGTGTTAGCAACCAAACAAGGACGATGGTATTACTCTTCGGTTGGACTGGTATGCAGTGGTGATGGGTGGGCGGAGTTCTCACTGCCATACTGTCAATAGGGTGGGGAGGTGTAAAAAGGCGCATACGAGTATGTGACAAGGTTCTGATAGGGCGTATGCTCATATCTTGTGGTCTTTCTGTGGTTACTAGACTTGAATAGGCTCATCGATGGTATTGGTTGTGTTATGTTGCGAAGGATCGTACCTAGTGATGACGGCAGGCAAAGGGTCGACTTATGATTTATTGATATGCGCATATCTTATGTTCTTTATCATGATAGTCATATCCTCACAAACATATCCCCCCCTCATATCACAGACGAAAACAGATATACCTCCCCAACCAATATGTCACAAAATCAACAAGGCCCATCGCCATTAGCAGATGGTGGTCAACTGGATGCTGCTGCAGCCTACATGAAACAATTGCTCAGTCAACAACAACAGCAGCAACCACAAATGCCAACTGCTCAAGTGCCTCCTCAACCTCATGAACTCTTATCTCAGATTCTGAGCGGCAGTATGCCACAAGTAGTTGCCCCACCTCAACCCACACCTGGTGGTTTGCCTCCTTTGTTGTTGCAAGCACTGGCTGGAGCGGCGGCAGCACAACCTCCTACTCCTGCTGCTCCTCCTCCACAAGTATTACTCCCTAATAATAACTTTGCTCAGCAACAACAACTTCTAGCCTCGGCACAGTTGCTTCAAACTGTCAATCCTGGATTGGCAGCGGCGGCGATATCTCAGGCACTTACAATGATTAATTCCTCGAATCATCAAGTTCCTGCTGTTTCACATGTTGCTCCTCAAGCATTGGCAGTACAACAGCAGCCTGGTTCTACAACAGTTGTTGCTACTACCCAACCCAAGAAGAGGCCAAGTTCAGATGATCTCACTTCGACAGCCAACAACAAACCGACCACTACGACTACTACTGACCCAAAGAAGAAGTTTATACCCGCTGTATCAAGTGGTAGCTCCTTCAGTGCTAATGCCGGAGTCTCAGGTAAGGATGCAGTAGCCACCACCACTACTACCGCTCCTCCTGCCAAGAAGTCAAAGACGAAGAAGAAGAAACTGCCATTGCATTCTCATCATCATCGACCTACTTCCTTAGCATCAGCTGCCGCCATAAGTGCACTACCACTACAGCAGCCCACATCAGCTGCTGCTGCTGTTCAAGCTGCTTTACATCATCATATTGGTCATCATCATAACGCCGCGGCGGCTTTGGCGGCAGTTCCCTCCTCGAGTGTTGCTGCTGTACCTACAATGTTACAAGCGAATATTCCAATTACTACAATGCAACGTTGGAGTCTGGATCAGCTTGGTAAGTTTATATATCTTTCGTCTGTTTGAAGTAGAGTGTATTCTCTTCCTGGATCAAACATTCTCTAACTCTTCTTCCTTCTTTTTTCATCACTGTTCACAGAATCACATGCGAAACAACTCAGTGAAGCACATCAAGCAATTCCTCAAGAAATGAGCCTCCTCATTGCCGATATGCGACGCAAAGAGGAGAAGCGTCATGCCAAACGCCTAGCCAATCGTAAGTCGGCATCAACATCCCGAGCTCGGAAGAAGGCTCTCATCGAGGAAATGACCAAGGATAATGCTCGATTACGTCGTCAGGCTCTTATCCTATCCTACCTTCCTGATCCTGTGATTGCCATTAGTACCGATGGCGTTATCACATTCTGTTCCATGCAAGTAGAGCGCGTGTTGAAACATGAAGTGTCAGGCTTGATTGGTGCCAATATCGAGGATATCATCGTGCCCAATTCTCGTGAGAGTATACGTCGATTGATTCGAGACTTGATTATTGCCGAGCAACGTGCATTATCTGTAGATGATGAGGAAGATGAGAGCTGTGAGGGTAATGGAGATGGCAATGGAAATAACCGTGATGATAGTAATGCCGCGGCAATGTTGCATGAGATTTCGGGACATTCGTCTGAGCAGAATTACCCTCCTTTGCTCGAGGTGAAAGTTAAGGCAGGTCAAGGTTCAACCGAGGTGGCTGCTGGTGAAGATGTATCAGACTCTTCTGGTGATCCACCGAGTAAGAACGGCCAGGCCAAGTTGTCTGAGATGTCATCTCTCACTCACAAGAACTCATCGTTGAGTCCTGACAGTGGCGAGGATCAACAACCTCCTTCTGCTGATAAGGAAGTCAAGACTTCCGAGGATGATCAGAAGAAAGCCTCAACTACCGAAAGTGATGATTCAACATCCTCTGCCAAGAAGGCTAGTGCCAATCTCTCCAAGAATGTCAAGATGTGTAAATTGAATAAGGACAAGGAGGGCGAGGAACAAGTCCGCTTCTCCCACAAGGATGATGTCATGGGAGCTTCTGTAACTGCTAATAATGCTGATGCCAAACTATCTTCCTTAATGCATCATCCTAAAAAGCCCAAGGTTGACGGTGACAAGTCATCAGCTAAGAAGCAACCCAAGGAGCAAGTCAAGAAAGAAGAGCAATCTTCTTCCAGTGCCGGCTCATCATCTCTGAGCAAGACGAAGAAGCGTAGTGGTAACAGCTCTGAAGATTCTGGCTATAGAGATTCTAATGAGAGTCCGGAGGAGTCCAACGAGTATCCTGAAGATAGTAGCTCTTCCTCGTCTGGTGCAAGTTCTGAGAGATCATCATCCAGGAAGAAGAAACGTCGTAAGCGAACTCGTCCACTTGCCCCTGCATGCAATATCCGCTTGATTCGTAACGACCTAAGCACAATCTGGTGTGAGTTGACGTCTTCCATCCGTACGAAACCTTCGAATGACGTCCCTGTGAGTGAGTTTGATATCAAACCTAAGGGAGGTAAGGATGGAAATGATAGTGCCGCATCTTCCGAGTCAGTTCAAGAAGAAGAGAAGGAACTACTGTTATGCTTCCGACCTATCCGAGAGGGAGAAGTAGTTGGGGAAGAACTTCGTTTCTGTCCCAAGGTTAGTGAGAGCGAGAGAACTGATGGCAGTGACGGGCCCTCGTCTGAAGATCTCAAGCAGTCATCTAAGTCATCTTCCGGTAACAGTGCAACAGCAGCTGGTGCTGTCACCAAGGCTACATCCTCGTCTTCTACTCAAGGTGCTGTTGCTCCTCCATCACCACAAACGAAGAAGAATCGTCCTCCAAAGAAGCGCAAGTTTGACAGTAAGAAAGAAGATCATGATGCTACTGGTGTAAAGAAGAGACGCCCAAGTCATGATACCCTCGTTGATGATCAAGATGAGAAGAGTGCAGTCGAGTCAATGATGGAGCTTGCATCCTCTAAAGTTTAGACTCTGTGGAACTTAAACTCTTGGATTCTTAACAAGATACAAATCGAAACATTTTTTATGTAAGCTATGCTAAGTTAAATATAAAGTAGATCTTAGTCCTTCTCATGATCTTACTTTCAATACTGACTAGATCATTTATTTTAATATACACTAACATCACTACCTGCAGCAACTGCCAACGTTCTTCCTCCTACACACTTGTGTTGCCTGCTAAATCTCATGTCTTCAAGGGAAATAGTCTAAAGAATGCACTTGTCCAGTTGCCAGACGCGTCAGATGAGAATGAAGGAACAATCGATGCTATCATAGATGGTTGTTCGTGAACATACTGATATATCTGGTCAAGGATAAATCCAAGTGCTACAATGCTAAGCCATATGTAAGTTAAATAATTCATTAGTACAAGATCATGTATAAAAGGAGCATGGTGGTGGTGATGATGTGAGATGATCTTTTTATTCTCTGAAGCTGTCATGTTGTTTGTGGAATCTATATCTTATCGCTTGATTACTCCTACTACTGTATCTGTTATCTGATTGCTTGCTTATTATCTAGTTTATGTTGCTTTTGTTGTAGATTTGAGCTGATGTAGGCTTCTCATTCTAGAGTCAAGGAGTGAGGCGTACACCACGAGAACACTGCGCCTTGAAATTGAGAAAAGATACCGCTACCTCAGATGGAGAAGAAGTGAAGTGTATAGCTAGAACTGTCAAAGCGTATAATATATACCTCATACATAGGTAATACTTATCATATAATACAATCCTAGACTAAGAGCTTTGATTGATAAGATCATAAGTATAAATTCGTATAAGTTGATGTTACCATATCCTAGGATACCAAAAAATCACATACAGATGATACTACTTAGTTACTAGTTGTAAATGATCCTTGTGTAATGTGCATACTCTTCACATACCAATCAAGAGTAATATAATTCCTTTCAGCACGCCACTAATACCTAATTCTAATCTATTCAGTGACTCACTAATACATGAAATCCCTAATCAACTACTTCTACCTCTGCCAACCTAGATCATACTTGAGCCGAACGTTGAGCAAATTGGAATCCGATACTCTCCAGCTTGGCGATCTTGTCGTCGGTCAATGTAGTTTCATCGCCCCTAGCTCTCTTGGCATAAAGTGCCCTCATACGGCATACCCAACCACCCAAAACTTTGACACTTTTGCCTGGTTGGGTATGTCCATGCTTCTTCTTGAATGCAACAAGCTCGTTGAAAGTAGCATCCCACTCCATGTCTTTCGTTTTCCTTTTGGGATGATTCGGGTTGTACAAGCCTCCGCTTTTTGAAGGACACCAATCCAGACCAATACCATCAAGGAGCTTGATACGCTCTTCCGTAAGCGACGAGTACTCTCCCTTGTCATGTTTGACCTTCTGCTTGCGTTGTACATGAATCCAACTCGCTATTGTAGACTCCTCTATCGAATTACGGTTTGGGTAGCAATGCCCCGTCTTCTTCTTAAATGCCTTTAGTTTACTAAGAGTTCGGCCAATGGGAGAGAGAATGTCAGACGAAATCAACAATCTCAAGCGTATACAAAACCAAAAGTAACCACTTACGCGAATTGTTTTTCCCAAACGCCACTATACTGTTGAGCTTGCCTGTCTTTCAACATCTTGCTGAAAGCACCACTCTTCATGGGTGCCTGGGAAAAGGATGTGGGAAGAGATATAAGTTAGAGAAGGGTCTTTGTGCAGGTATGAACACATGATATGTCAAGCATAGGTAACACACAAACTTACGAAGTCAAAACCTATTTCATTCAGCTTTTCCACCCACTCCTCATACATGAGTGCCTTCTCATCGCCCTTTTCATACTTCTTATACTCCTTTCGTTGAGCGTGCACCCAATCATGCAATCCAGGATATCCCTTAGTAGAAGGTCCGATGATGATGCTGCCGCCATTCTTCTCCTTATACTCCTGGAAGATGCGCGTTATCACGATTATGAAGATGAAGAGAGATGTTTGTAACTTCTGTTAGTACATGTAGTTTGCAAAGAAAATCAAACAAGGGAAGTAGTCAAAACACTGAGGCATTATATTGATGACATGAATTCACATGATAAAACAGTACAAACGCGGACTTTCTACGAGCGAGTTATACCTCTTTTGCCAATTAGCATCGATACGAGGAAACATTTTTTCACGTCTCTTCTCCATGAATGTTCCTCCCTGTTTCAATGGGGACCAATCAAATCCAAGTGCATCCAACTTCTTTAATTGCTCCTTGTCAAATCCCTTTTTACCATGCTTGCTCATCTTCTTACGCTGAGATCGTACCCAGTTACCAAGCTATATGATATCATGACAAAGAAAGGACATGTTAGAAGTGTAAAGACAGCAGGTTGAGACCTTCCATCATCCCCTTACCTTCCTAACCTCAGCATCCTTATCAACACTTGAAACTAAACAATCACCATGCTTTGCCTTGTACTTCTTCAACTCCTCATACTGTACATCCCACTGCTGTGCAAAGCGGAGATTATGATTAGCTGATACTGAACCAGTTTTCAAAGGCTCAAAGTCAAAGCCAACCGTTTCCATCTCCTTAATCTTTGCCTGTGTCAATGTAGAACGGTCGCCTCGTTGAAATTTCTTGTGCTGCTTCCTGCTCTCCATGGCAAAGCTCCGTAAACGACTATCGACTGTCTCACCAGCTAGACGGGCTGCTGTTAAATCACATGTATTATACTTCTTCTTGTGTGCCCTGAGCAGTGCCATTCTTTCCTGATATGTAGCGTCAATCTTTGCCTCCAAGTATTCATATTGAGCAGGATTCTTGACCTTGGTTGTCTTCGCCTTCTTGGCAACCTTACGCTTAGGAGCCGTAGACTTCTTTGGAGGGGGAGGAGAGCTCTTAAGAGCAGATACTGCAGCTTGATTATTATCAGCTTCTTGAGCTTCTAATGATTGCTTACGAGATCTCTTGGCAGGTACCTCTTCTACTACTTCATCATGTTTGCGTTTTGATTTACGCCCCGAATCCTCAAGGCCAGATATCCTTGATGAACGGCGTCCACTTGCTGTATTCGTTGCAGGAGTAGACTTCTTGAGAGCCCTGGTAGAACGAGGACGTGAGTTATCATCCACCATATCCTCAGGCGGGGACTTTAATTCCCCATCACGACCTGAACTTCTACTTCTTGATGCCCGAGTACTTCTACTATTGCCCACAATATCCTCGGGAGGGGATTTCAGCCCAGCTTTAGAATTACGAGTGGATGTTTTACGGGGAGGTGGTACACCCTTTGGCACCACCTTGGGCGTAGACTTTGTCTTGACACTACTCTTCTTCTTGTTACTACTATCCTCCTCAATCTCCTCAGCCTCAGCCTCCTTGCCCTTATCCTTAGGAGATGATGCTTTCTTATAGTCATTATTATTAGTTGTAATCCCCTCATCTTCATCATCATTCTTCTTCTTAACAGGGACTTTATCACGCTTATCCCTCCTTTTAACAACCTCCTCTTCCTTCTCACTAGTAGCCTTCTCTTCCTCCTCCTCCTTCTTTTTCTTGGCAGCCTCCTCCTTCTCTCTCATTCGTTTGGCATATGCCTCTGCACTTGCTGTATTCCTAGGACGTTTAATTGCCGTTTGAGAAAACTTAGGTTCGTCATCATCTGAATCTGAATCCAAGAAGCTGGTATCAAAATTGGAACTAGGGAGTAGCGGGAGAATGATACGTGTGTGGGGATTAAAGATAGATGATGAGAAATACACAATAGATATAAAAATCTTCATATCATACAAGAAGAATATTAAAAAAGAAGTAAATGCATACCTCTTCTTATCCATAGATGCAGTTGTTGCACCCTCTTTTGTGGATTCCGTGGTTGGTTTGGCACTTGGTTTAGCATCAGGTTGATCTTTCCCATCAGAACCACCGGCCCCTACTGTTCCCTCTTCTGCTGTAGGTACAGAGATGGGTGCATGTAACCGAAACATTGCAGGCTGAGGGGGTAGTTTCTTCTTAGCTTTTGGCTTTGGCGGTGCAAAATCATCTGCTGATACATCTACACACAAGTAAAGAAGGAATAAAATAATGAACATAAGATGTGAGCATAATTAGATATCTTTGCATATGCCATATAATATATGCCATATATAAATCTACACTGCAAAACAATATGATATATACTCACTAGACATGATTTTTTGGTGTTGATTAGATGTATTCAAATCCTAATATATAATTCACTCTCCCGTTGGATGAACAAGGTGGTTGAATGGTTGGTGTTGAGCTTTTCTGTGATGTTGTTTTTTGCAATAAAAAAACTTGGTTGACTATTATCACCGATGGCAGAAATTGTTGTATGGATATAGTAGATATAAACTCGGTGATATAGCTATGGTTATAATGATTAGTATAGGTTATATATTATGGAACTAACACGATAGTCTACGATAGTGATAGGCAATAGCTGTAGGAAAGAATCTTCATTTTCATTTTCAATCTTCTTAGGATACCGCCAAAATTTATTGAAATTTGATGTCTCTATCTACTTACTTTATATTATTTGACCCGCCCGTCATTGACAAAAGTAAGGCAGTGGCATACAGCAGAAAGCTCCCTTCGTTGCAAGCATTTGAATATCATCATTGGTAGCTGAAAGTTGAATAAAGAGTAATATACTACGCAAGATATGTCACCAAATACAACAGGGTTCAGCAATGACAATGACACTCCCGACCTTGTCGTCGAAGAGAGTGAATCATCATTGACGTATGAGAAAGATCTCCTCCATGATAGTAGTAAAACTACCGATGCTAGCAATGACGAGAAGACGGATATCATACTGAAACAACCTACCACACCAATAAGTAGTAGGTTTGATAGCTTTCTATCAAAATACGGTACCTTCAGTGGAAGTACATTCACAGCAGATCAGGGTATTAAAATCTTACAATGGTCATCATGGGCAATCTCATGTGCAACAACAAAATCTAATAATGTTAATATATCACCAAGTTTACGTAAATTATATAATGAATTATCAATGGCACGATATATATTACGGTTCTACGGTATGTTACAATCACTCGAGGGATATCGATCAGGCTCATGGGCAGGCGGATCATGGGATAATCCATTAATTGGAAAGATTGCAAAGTATGTGATGGCGGGTAGTATGTTAGTTTATTATCCATTGGAACATGTTGCGTATGCAGGATGGCAAATGCCGAAACTTGTTAAGGTTAATGCTAATAAGATTAGTGCAATTAGTTGTTGTTTTTGGACTGCTTACATTGTTGGTGATTTTTGGGTTAGTTGTTTAAAGTGGAAGGAATTGAAGTTGAAGTTGAGTGATATAGGAGAGATATTGTCTGGGAAGAAGAAGATGAGGGATGGCGGCGATGGTAGTAAAGAGGAAAATGTTGTAAGTTTTATATGTGCATGTCATGTCGTGTTCTTCTACTTTCTTATTTGCCGTATCCAACTAAATCAAACTGCTACTGCATCTAAACCATATCCCATACCATACACGACAAAAAGACCGAACTGTTAAAAGAAGAAACAGCACTGATCAAAAAGATACGATTAATCAAATTGCAACTAATGCGGTGTCTCTTATTTATTCTCCCCGCAATCAATTGGTCGTTACCGAATTGGGCTACAAATCCACTCCTGGGAGAGCTGCCATTGAATGGGTTGATGTTGGTAGAAGCATATACATCTGTGTATCAATCACTAGTATCAATGTGTACACCGTGATCTAGCTGGTTCTTGACTTTGAGATAGAGATAGAGATATACAGAGGTATAATTCACGGAGAAAAGGAGGAAGCAGGTAATTAGATAGGGAACACTTACTCATTAGATATAGTTGTTGCGTCTCCTAATTGGTATCATTTGTCATAGAAAAATTCAATTTCAATTTTCAATCGATTCGCTTCTCTCCAATATGATACTCCAAACGATGAAGATACTTCAGACAAGATACTTCACAGGATCTCGAACCTCTAATAATGAGCAGAGAAAATTGTCTAATAAGTACTATATTTAGTCACATTAGTGAGGTGTCTCTAGAGTCAACCTTCTTTCTATGTAAGTAGTCTCTCTAGAGAGAGCCAGCAATCCCATCTTACATCTCGCACAAAATACTCTGACATCGGACCACCGCCACTTGAAAGTTGAAATCTAATGGGGAGCTATCCCTTGCCTCTCTAACATACATATTACTGATGTATATAAAGAGCGTGATAGTCAATCCACCACGCGCAATCTACAACTGTTACCTGAGTAGCTCATCTCGAATCTTACTTATCAATACAAGTCTATATTATACCCACACCCGCGGATAGCAGCGCATATCATCTTCTTTTATATTATATCCGCACCGCAATATGGTAGTTGGATGGACTTTACACGCTTGTAAACATCGCACTTTAAGATGTCAATTAGAACATTTCAATCCATTTCGTAGGCCAACAGTAAAGTTTGAAGAAAGACAAAAGTATAGAAAGCAATTAATGTCAGTATGGTTAAATAGTGTATCAGATGACTTGGACTTGATAACTGATTGGTGGTTCTTCCTCAGAATGTTTAATCTCCACGGTATAGATTTAGATGGTGGTATGTATGCCCGAGCAACATTTGCATTATTAGTTCTTGCAGGGATCGGAACTTTAAGTTATCTGTTGGAATTATACCAGACATTATACAGATATCCAGATACAATACATTGGTTAGCTCCCCTTACCATCCTTTTCGAAGACGTACCACAAATACTCTTAACATTATTCCTGTCTAAACCCTTTGATTCAGCAGAAACTTTGGAACCACTGGCCGCGTTTAACATTGCAACGTCGGTGTATTCTGCTTTAATCAAAGTTACTGGAGAAGTATGTGTAAACTATTGCTACTGCTGCAAGTTTATACCACCCGTTGATGAAGATAGTGACGTTGAATTGGGTAGGTCCTTCGTAAGCGAGGGCTAGGAGTATGATAGTGAGGAGATGTAGTAACCATCATATTGCCACTGTTATCTTTAGACAGTGAAAGCAAGGTTATCTATCAAGCAAAAAGACACAGGAGATAACGATTCGCTCCTCGAAGATATGTATACAGCGATGGACGTATAGATATTGATTACTTTATGTTGGGATTCGATGATAGGTACCCACAAAAGCAAACAACCAAAGATGAAATCCCAACTCCCAGTCGACCTTTCAACTTTCAGCCTTCTTCTGGGAATATGAAATAGATAAGTAACAATAAAAACAAATAGATCAATGATGTGATTCTTCATATCGGAGCTGCCAAATTTCCCCTCCCTTAACAATAATACTCTGTGTTTTTTCTTTGACTGTACAATCTTTCGGCACTAATGGGACACTCATTCTTTCATGGGAGATAAAACCACTTCCTTCTTCTCTCCAGCCCCATCACCTGCATCACTTGGTAATGATAGCTCAACATTAGGCTCCTCGATATTTCCCACAGATGCTTTTGCCTCCATCTTGACCGGATCTTGGGCCTGTTTCTCAGACTGTACCACTACTCCCCCCTTGTTATTATCCGCGGCAACGTGATGCACTTTCATCTTATTCCAACGTTCAGCGGCCTTTCCAAGGACGAACTGTTTAGAATAGCCTGCAATTACAGCTTGTTGTAAGAAGCCAGGATCAACTTCCCCACCATTTTCTGCTGACGATACTGCCATTTCAAGGGCTGTTTTCGCAACCCCCTCCTCTTCTGCAGTGAGAGCTTTTACTTCCTTCCTACTCTGAACCGACCTAGCTTCTTGTATAGGTAAGGCTACTGAATTTGGTGCTGATACTGTAGCAGTGCCAGGCTGGGGAGGAGCATGATGCTGCTGATGTTGCCAATGATAATAGTAAGGATGAGAAGGATACTGATGCTGATAAGGATAGTATCCGCCATACTGACTGGGATGGTAGTGTGGTGATGCCTGACCTGGATAATGACCATGCCAATAGGGTTGGGGGTGCGACTGTTGCTGCTGATACTGGGGAGTACCTTTGGATTCACCTTGTCCATTATTTGCTAATGATGGAGTAGTTTGTGGATAGAGAGTCATCGTAGGATGGTAACCTGTCCCATACCATGGATTTTGGGGAGATAGAGGCGCATGATGTTGTAAATACTGACCAGCCAATTGAGCTGCTCCTGCTCCTTGTGCCAAGTTCACAGTAGCAACAGGATGGGGGTTAGGAAGAGGAAAGTTTTTACTGATCTCGTAGAAGTCAGGCTCGCCTTCTTTGTCTGGTAGCCTCCTTTCCGAACCACCTACTCGTTGCATAAGCTTGGTAAGATTGGGACATCCCCTCAAGAAACATTCATGATAATACGACTTGCAATCCTATAATGTAGAGCAATATGTTATGTGAGTATGTAGTTATGGGAATAAATAAGTGACACAAGATGTGAGCAAATTGCTGGCAAGAAACTTACCGGTCCATCACTCAAGAGACGCTGCGTAAATTAAGATTGAGAATGAATATCAAAAACATATTGTGTATGAGAACTCATTCACGAGGAAGTAAAGCAATGATTACATACCCCCTTTATTTCCTTACCTTGAAACCCCAACCTTAAACAGAAAAATGATGGAAGTTATGATTAGTATTAGTATAATTTTATCAATAAACTATATACGAGAAGTAGATATCACTTACTATTCACAGACCTATTGAAGCTAGCGAAATTAGAATGTTGGAAATGTCGTGGACAAACAACAGACTCCAACAGGGCTTTATCCTACGGAAAAGAGATTATGTGAGTATGATTATGAGAGTGACAGGGGAATATCTTTACATCTTTATTCAATATTAATCACTCACCACAATCTTCCAACTCCTTCCGTGAGGCTGCCAACGAATGATATTATAATACGCAGGGTTGCTAACAATGGCATGTAACTTAGCAGGGAAATGATTACTTTTCTTCTCTTTTCCTGCTACTGCTGGAGTCTTAGGATTGACATCATCATTATCCTCATAATCTGATACATCTACTTGACTGAAATCACGATACGTATGATCAATAATAGACTGTTTTGCCGTCGGCTCGTTATCATCATTGTTATGAGACGACTTTAACTTCTTAGCCGGGCTTTGATCCATAGAGATATCCCCATCATCAGGAGCACCTCTTGATGGGGTGGAGGTGGTATGGTCTACATTATAACCTATGACGACTAAGGAGGGAGGCGGCTTTTTGTCTGCCGTCGGCGGTGAATTTGTAGCCATCGGCGGTGGTAGTATATCCTTTACCGCGGCTTTCTTTACAACTACCGAAGCAGTTGTGGTGGGAGTAGGGTCCTGTACAACGTCCAACTCCATATCTTTTTGCAATTGCAAATCTTTGTTAGTTGAGCTTGTGGCGGCTACTTCTTCTTTGGACTTTGTCACCATCGTTCGCTATTCCTTTGTTATTGGCTGCAAATTGCAATTAAAATATTGGATGGCATCAACATATATCACAGCACTTTCTGGAGGTAGGAGAGATCTTTATTATTGTCTGAATGTTCTTTTGTTTATGAGAGTGTATCGCGGGTATCCTCGGGCCCCTCCGGCCGCGCGGCTCGAGTGATGCACGAGGTATCCTTTTGAACTCAAGAGAGCAGCTATTAGAATGACATGTACAAACACAAGAGCAGCCACCTTATAATCCAGAAGAAGGGGTGAAGACTCTGTAAGATTGTTGCACCTCTATCAGTTACTCGATATATAATATGTAGTGTATAGTTCAAGATACATAGAGAGATGAGAGCAAAGTTTTGATCCCAGCCCAGACCGATCGACCTCTTGGACACTCTATTGTAGGACATAAATGCGCTTCTTGATTGACAATCAGTAGAATAATCATTTATCTAAGGTTCTTACTTTACTTATCAGCTGTACAAACACGTCTCTACAACATTCAGCTTCAACCTTGGACTCTTTTCTTCTCACTTTCACCAGCTAGATACACAAGATCTTTTTCTTTTATGGTCACACACATCAAATACCTAACAAATCTATATTCTATTCCTTGGTTCGGTCTCAAAAGAGACGCTCGGACTCCCTCCGATAGTAGTTTCATCATCTGAGGCTTGGTGGAGGTGAAGCGCGTTCCCCAAGTGGAGAGAACATATCGTGACTAACACGTGCATATTGATTCACCTTCATATTCTTGGGTAGGGTCAACGCCGGTGAATAGAATGTAAACGATGAACGGTTTGGAGCCGTGACATCATCAGGGGAAGACGACATGGCGGCAAACTCATTGTACTGTGGGTACTCCTTGTGGGGAGAGAACTTGATTTCGGCACATGGACGATCCCCATCCAACGACTGACGGAAGAGCGGAGTCGAGATTTCCATAAGGGAGGTAGTAGATTTCTCAACCTTCTTGGGTGTAGAATGCTTGGCAGCAAACTCCTTCATGAAGTTGGTCAATACCACAGCCTCATCATATGTCACCCCATGGTATAAACTTGCACGAAGGTAAATACCCTTGCCAAAGGGCGTGATAGTACGCAATCCAACAATCCCCTTCTCCCAGCATTCCACGAGAAACAAATCCGTAAGTGTTTCATCCCCTCCGGCAACACAGAATGGCACATTCATCCTTGAACGATATTCGCTTGACTTATCCACCTTTGTGCCGAAAAATCCATTGGAATTATCAATAGTAGAATAAACCAAGGCACTCTTGGCAATACTCATACGTTCCATTTCATGGATTCCACCATTCTCACCAATCCATTCCATCATAATACCAACAACATCCACATTAAATGTAGGAATTGTATTCCAAACATTGTCGGCAAGAATATTAGTTTCATAATTTAATACCCCGGGTGTGAAGGGATTGGCACGTCCGAGTAAATCCTTACGAATAACAACCATGGTAATGCCCGGATGTCCAATATTCTTAGATGCACAAGCGAATAGGATACCAACATTACTCTCACGCCATGCAATTGGTTTGGATGTAAAGTCCGATGAGGCATCCACAACTAACGGTACGCCACAATTTAAAGTGGGTAACAAACGGTGTAATTCCAACCCATTCACAGTCTCATTGGAACAGACGTATAAGAATTCGGAATTGGGATTAATCTCATTTTCGATTGTATCCAAACTTGGGAATGAAGTGCAGCTACCATCCTCATTTAATGCCGAAATAACATGGGGGACGCAATATTTCTTTGCCTCCTCGACCGCGCGTTTACTCCACGTACCGTTGACGATGTAAGTGGCAGTTTCAGCACCCGTGGGACATAAGTTCATGGGCACGGCGGCAAATTGACCATGTCCACCACCTTGGGTGAATAATATTTCATATTCAGGTGGTACCTGCATGACCTCACGTGATTTAGCCAATGTCTGACGTAAGATTGATCCAAACTCGGGTGATCTATGACTTAAGGCCATGGAGCCTAATCGTTTCTCGGAGGGTGATGGGAAACATTTCTCTTGTACGGCAGCCTCAACTGCGGGTGGGAGACTTGTTGGGCCGGGTGAAAAGTTTAGAATCTTATCAACGGGTACATTGGTTGGGGGTGTTAGTGAACCGTGTAGGGCTGGGTGGTCATGAGGTACTGGATTTGTTACGCTGTACCCCGCTGCCGGTTTATTGATGGTAGTAGTACGAGGCGTATTAACCTCGTTATTCTCGGCATATGATTGGAGAGCTGAGTTCATCTTTGTGTTTATGTTGTAGTTGATGTAAGTTTGTCTGTTGTAGTTTTGTATTGGGGTATTGCAATAAAAACAGTGCACAAGATGTGGTCAATATAATTAAAAATATATAAACGAACAAAACAACAACAAAGTAGCAAGCAAATAGACTAGCCATCAACAATAAGTATAGACAACCATCAACAAACCTCCCACTGGTAGGTAAAATATTATATAGGTTGAAGATGATGCACCGACATATATTAATGGTCTCACCTTATCGATAGCTAATTATTATTATATATTTGATGTAGTATTGACTCTTCTGAATAATTATGGCAAAAATGAGCTTTGAAAAGAACAACAATCAATACAAGCACAAGCTTGACCACCAAGACTTCAACTGTCAAATAGTGTTCTTACATTATCGTGTACATACTTTGGCCATTAATTGGTGTGTGGTATTTAACATACAAAGGTAACTGAATGTAATTTTGTCTGAATGATACCTTGGTCAGTCAAAAACATTTTAAAGATTTCATAAACTGGCGCAAAATGAGATGTGAGATAGAAAATGGGTCACCATTACTCCATTGCGTCATTCTAGAGGGGGTGACAACAGGGCAATTCTACCAGTAAAAAATTAGAATTGCCCCACCCAAAGAAGAATTTAGTCGAGAGGAGAGATAGGGGGCACTCATTTAGTAAACCAGAACTGCCGAGGATACCAGCAAATTGCCGGTAGTACGCTTGAGTAAGCCAAGATACACTCACTAGGAGGACGATACTTACATTTGTACGATTTAAGCTAAAAAGTAACAATCATGGGAATTAGGCATATATGAAACATGCATGCAATTCGCTAGAGTTAGGCGGCTGTCATCTCCATCGCAATGCAATATATAGATATCTTTCTACTGTGTGGCATTGCCGTTTGGTGTTTCACATCCACGTCGTTGGTCACTGCATTTGTACCACATCGTGAGCACAACAACAACTTTGCAAAAAATAATCAGCAAGTTATTGTTTGCAACAGAGCTGTTCTGTTTGCAACAACAACGACGGATGATATAGTGATAGAAGGAAGTGACAAAGCACAAGATGATAGGTGAGATGATTATTCATATGATTTGCATTTCATAGTCTTGATATGATGTTATGTACTTTTATGTGCATAAGTATACATGATATGTTATGCAAATATTTTGGGAGGATATCATTCCATCGGATGATCATGTATATGACTGTTATGCAAATCAGTTCATATCGGTGCATTTTGTGATATGTATAGATTTCTAACTTCTATTTCTATAAAGCAAGCAAAAGATATGCATAGTAGGTGCAGGCTGGGGCGGATTATCTGCAGCTCATGCCTTGGCTACTTCATCTAATGCAAACCAACAACTTGATATAACACTTGTCGATGCTTCACCTCGTGTGGGCGGTCTAGTACGTGATGGATTTACAACAATCTACAACACTACAAACGCCAAAGCTGAGGCAGGACAGCATGGTTTTTGGGATAACTATTACAACATATTCAACTTTTTGGAGAATGATTTATCAACTATATCAGACATAGATGATGTATTATCAGGTTATGCTGAACAGGGTCAATACTCGCCAAATGGATTGGAAGCTGTGTGGCCTGTATATCGTGATATGAAACCACAGCTACCTACTGGCTTGGCACAAGCTGCATATACAAAGTTCATCAATCTAAGCATATTGGATAGAGCATCAGCTTTTCCATTAGTACTTGCCTTTTCCGAATTCGATGATAGCAAGGAGGCCTGGGAAAAGTATGATCAAATAAGCTTTCGTGACTTGTGTATAAAGTTGGGTGTATCTAAACGATGTTACGAAGAAGCCTTTGAGCCCATGATACTCACTGGATTATTCGCCCCAGGATCTGAATGTTCAGCTGCCGCAGCATTGGGTAAGAGTTTTTTGAGTAGAATGAAATATGGCATGATATGGGGCACATGAACTACAAAGACAAACACTCCTAACCCCCTCTCTTCTATTAGGCATGGCCTATTTCTTTGTTCTTAAAAGTCAAAACTCTTTCGATGTAAGATGGTGTAAAGGTAATATTGGTGAACTGATATTTGATCCTTGGGTGAAACATTTGACTGAGTTGGGTGTCAGGTTTGAAACGTCCACTAGAGTAGAGGGCTTTGAAATGAGCAGCGACAACAACAACATATTAAGTGTATTATGTAACAGAATGTTAGAGGATGGTACATTTGAGAGCAAAGCATTAGATGTAGACAAAGTGGTGTTTGCAGTAGGCGGTGCAGCGTTGAATGGAATGGTCAGAAATAGTCCAGAACTCTCTCGCCTCGCAGAGTTTAGAAGATTTGCAAATTTGAGAGGAACCGGAGTTTTGGCAACTCGACTATACTTGGATACAACTTTAGATACTCCATATTCGGCTAATGCATGCTTTGGATTTGATAAAGGAATTGGAATGACAATGTTTGACATAACAAAACTTCATGGATTAGATATTGACGGGAGTGAGGTATCAGGAAGTATAATAGAGTTGGATTACTACCATGCCGCCTCTCTGCTGGTAATGAGTGATGAAGAGATTGTTAAAAAGGTCAAGAGAGATTTAGATACCATACTCGGGAAACAATCAGTCGATGCAAGTGTTTTGGATGCCGCTATTGTTCGTCTTCCACAAGCTGTGAACTGGTACTCACCAGGTTCATATGAAAACATGCCAGATGTGTCGTCAAAGTCGATCTCAAACGCCTTCTTCTGTGGTGATATCGTTCGGTCGAGACATGGGTCGTGGTCACAAGAGAAGGCTTTTGTAACAGGTATCGAAACAGCCAATTCTATTCTTGGACGAGCTGAAGGATATGGTATAATACAATTGCCAAAAGATGAGGTACATGTAGCGTTTGGGAGAACAGCTGTAACCACAGGAAAGAGAATACTTGGTTTTGTGACACCATCGCTAGCAGACTTTCTTTGGTAAAAGATATCAAGATAAACCGATTCTTGAGCGATTTTGTCACAAAGAGTGTAATGTTTCATCTAGCTGCTTGTGTTATAAAGTATAAGTTCTAACGTTTCTCAAAACATACCAAACAGCTTTTTTTCTTCCTTGCCATTCTCTTGAGCATCTAACTTGTGAAGAAGAAACTGTTGTACATTACTTCCGAAAGCTTTTCCATATCCCTCTCTACTTGCACAATCTTTCATGTATTTTACAATAGCTGGCCATCTACTACTTAAATTAACATCCGGAAAGAACTGTACAACATATAATAGATATGATGCCACTGCTACATCGGCTAAACTAAATCCATCAGGTAATAGATACGATGATTCCGAATCTGATATTATTTCATTGAGTTGACTAATTCTCTTGTTTGGTGACTTTAGTCCAGTATCGTACCTTGATATTCATAGTGTATGATCATTGTATTGATATTGTTGCATATCATGTGTTCGTTGTTGCATATCATTTGAGTATGCAATGTTTTCAAGCGGTTTATGAGTGAGCAAAATGCATGCAAAAAGTATAATGCAAATCAACAAACTTGCTTGCAAGTCAAACTTACACTTTGCCATCTGGAGTCTCAAGGAAACAAATTGGATCAAGAGAGGCATTTGCCCAGCTAATCCAAGATGTTATCGCAGCTGACTTCTTAGCATCTATATCATCCTTCTTCTCGTCTGCCTTTGATTGAAGATATTTTAAGATAGCACCACTTTCAAAAACAATTACATCATTATCATCAGTCAAGCATGGAATTTGTTTAAATGGATGTGGATTCTTAGATAAATCACCCATTGTTAGAGATAGATCTAGTTCATTTGCTGCCCAATTTACCAATGGTGATCTACTTCCTTGTGATCCGTATAGTGTTAATGCCATTGATAGAACATGTGATGATGATGTTGTACTTCTTTGTGTAGTTGGATAATGTATTGAAGAAGAAAATGCCGAAACCGATGTGCAACCGGCCGACAACAATGCGAGGAAAGAGATGAACGAGTTCATGGTATACTACTGCAATGCTTACTTTAATAATAATAACTATATAACAAACACATGCGATTGTCGATCAAAGTGGTAGGTATATTACACTCTCATAAAGTGAATTGCGCGCGCTATGTCATTTTTAACAGTCGGTATCCTTAGACTCTCATAAAATGTGAAGATCTCACTTCAATTTATTAAACTTTACATAGTTGGCCGCCGCAATATACTGATAATATAAAGACGATAGTTAGAAATAAAATGTTTGCATCGGCTATGCTCTCCAGACGGGCAATGGTTGGTAGTATTAGACCAAACATATCATCATTTTGTAATGCAACTCGCAGATCACCAACAAACAATAATATCATACGACGAAGTACCAATAATAATGCAAAGGATGCACCAATAACAAAGCAACAAAACTTTGCAGAACGTAATCCATTTTTGTTTCAACTAGGAGTTGCAACAGCAAAGACATCAGCTGCCGATATAATGGTACAGGTAGTAGTTGACCGTAAATCCTTCAGTGAAATAGATTACAAGCGAAACGGCATATTTGTCTTTTTTGGTTTCGCATATTTAGGAGGTTTCCAATATTGGTTAATGGTAAACAAATTTAGTAAATGGTTCCCAACACGACAACGCTTCGCGACATTATCATTAAGTGAAAAGTTAAAAGATACTGCGGGTATGATTGATGCAATTAAGATGGTAGCATTCGACGTTTGTATACATTTACCAATGATATACTTTCCTGCATATTATACATGTAAGGAAGTTGTTACCGGTAATTCATGGAATCCGCTAGATTGGGTAAAAGATGGATGTACAAAGTATTGGAATAATAAAGATGAAGATTTGTTGGCAATGATTAAATTGTGGGGACCTAGTGATTGTATTCAGTTTTCAATGCCACTTTATATGAGTATGCCTTTTAGACATATGGTATCATTCTTTTGGACTGCCTATGTTAGTTTTACACGGGGTGGCGGTGATGACGATGATGAGGGAGATGGTACCGATGCAGAGGGTGAACAGAAACTTAGACGGCGATTGTCTGTTAGTGGGGATTCAGCTTAACAACATAGCACTCTTATAAAGTAAAGTAATGATGATGTTCACTAACAAATGGTTCACTCTAGAGAGATCTATCTTTCTACACATAATAACTGTTCAAAATCCATAACCCCACAATATACATTTACCGCCGAATCCCCATCACGCTCATCCCATAAAAACAAGAGGTTCATCCTCATGATTTACCTGGACTTGCGCTTACCTGACTTACTCTTCTCCTTCTTTTCAAACTTGGCAACCTTACCCTCCTGACGATGGGGTACATCACTCTCCTCAACACTGTATGCCTTGCACATATCCCTCCAATCCTACAATAAGGGGTAGAGAGCAAAGAGCAAGTGTATAAACATGAGAGCATGAGATCAGAAAAACGTCAAAATTAGTTCAACAGCGGTTGACGATTGACAGCACCCGATATATCAAGTCTAACAATTATTTAATGTCTCAACGCCACCGATGATAATATCACTTACCTTCATATTCAAAGCAACAATAGCCTGCTTTGGCGTGGGAACGGATGCCTCCTCCCTCTTCGGGGCAATCACTGGACCTGGCATACCACCAAACTCCTCAGCCTCCTTCACAGTCCTATTTCGAATACCAGCCTGTGTTTCCTTCACCAAGAAACTAAAGTGGAATACATTTTCCACGGTCTGTGTAAAACTCTTTGGATTGAATAAACAATTAACGGCATCAACTTGTGTATTCTTTTTAATGAAAGCCTTCTTCCTACGACGTACTTCGGTATGATCATCAATTTCTTTGGATATTTCTTTTTCATACTCATCCGCCTTTTCTTTGGCCATTTCAAGTTCCTCCTTGGAACGTTGATGTAATGTTTTACTAATTACCTTCATGTGTTGTGCCACTGCACTTAATTCATTCCCATCTGAATCCTTATTCTTACCAGTTTGATCTACATTGTCTGGTTCCTCCTCCTCACCATCACTTAACTCCTCCTGTGTCTGTTTCTTACGACGTTCTGGCTTTTTACGTTCCTTGGGTGTATATTCCGCATCGAGCGGTCCATATAAAAATGAACAATGGTCAGGTAGTGCATTGAAGCATAAACCAACTTGTAAACCAAAGCCGCGCCAATTAAATTGGGATGTAGATCCTGTACGGACGGATCCCTTCTTGACAAAGGATTGGGCTAGACGTACTGCATCATATCGGGGTACCTATTATTGTTGGGGATTAGTGGATTATAATGTATTAATACGGCATGGTTCATGTGAGTTAATTAAAAGATGGTGCATGTGAAAAAAAAAATACCATATAAATTATAACTAAACAACATACCCCACCAAACAACTAAACTTACCTGTACAATCTTCTCAGCCTGTCTAGCAGCCTTACCAGCAAGTAAATCAATATTCTCACCATCTAACACAGCCTCACGGGTGTACCGTACCTCACCCCACAATTCATTATTTTGATCACGCAACCTTGCTAATTCCTCACCATCATCTCCACCTCCATCAGCGGCGGTGCCACCACTACCATTACCAATAGCAATATCTTGATGTAATTCACGTTGTTTACGACGTAATATACGACGATCTTGTTCTGTTTGACCACTTGCGGACATAAGGCCAGGGTTTTTCTTCTTCTTTTTCTTACTTCTTTTACGACGTGCACGGTCTTCGTCGTGATCTTCTTCCTCCATTTCTTCTGAGGCATTTTCACAGTTTTCATCCTCTATTCCTCCATCACCGTCCTCCTCATCGTCGTGTACCCTCTTCTTTGCCATCCTGGTTATTGAGACTATCGATATCGAAATAAGTATATCACTAACAAACAATCGATTTGACTTTGAGTTGTGAAATTGAGTTATTTAATTTTGGGGGCATTATGCCCTCGGGCGTGTCCCTTAAAAATATGTGGTTGTGAGGCTCACTTTTCCGCAGTACAGGAGGTACTTGCAATGGAAGGGAAACCAAACAATCTACACCCTCTGGAAAATGGTAAGGACGTTTAATATGATATGGTTAGATATTCGGTGGTATTAGAGGGATTGGTGTTGGCGACGGCGTTCAATATTTTTGAAGATACCACATCGTTTATTTTGAGGTGGCTTGTGTGGTCATTGGCAATTTAATTATTATATGGCTGATATTAAAGTATTGGGCTTTGCAATTAAATGCTATATTTGAGGTGGGGATGACGTATCGTTAAAATATCGATATATGGCGTCATTTTTCATTGCTTGGGCGGGTATCCTTGGTTGTGGGTGTACTAATGAAGATATGCAATGATATTTTTTTATTGGCCTAGAGTATGAGGTTGGAGGATGTGATACTTGTCAATGCACCATGTGTGATGATGGGTATATCGTGTTTTATGGTGGCATTTTACCGTCGTATTTTGGGTGGGATTTGTTGAATGATATATTCTTCATCATTTTTTGATATTATGGTACATGTGAAAATTATTGTTTATATGGCTTGAGGTTTCGGCTCGGTTTGGGCGGCATATTGGACAGTGCCATGTATACCTTATTCTTTGGGAGTTTGGCATTTAGTTTTTTTTGCAATATATACGCTTTTCTAACCCCGTTACTCTCTATATCTTATTTCATTCTCTAAACAGAGTGGGTGTTGTGGAAGCACACAGGCGGCCACAAAAAGGGGGATCCCAATGCATGGAAGGATTCAATGAAAGCACTGTGTACTTTTTCTACTATTGAAGACTTTTGGCGTTACTTTAATCACATCCCCAAACCCTCCGAGGTATTCTTTGACGGAGACTGTCAAAAACGGGTTGGGGAGAAAAATGAAAAAATTGAGGAATACAGTTTGTTTAAGAAGGGGATTGAGCCCGAGTGGGGTGATCCAAGGAATTGTGATGGAGGAGAGTGGTTTTGGAGGACTAATTTGGACTCAGATGTGTTAGATTTGTTCTGGCAGAACATGGTGTTGGGCGTTGTTGGGGAAACGTTGGAGAATCCAGCTCTAGGCAGTCATGTTAATGGTGCAAGGGTGGTGGACAAGAGCAGGGGCAACTACAACATTTACAAAATCGAATTATGGATTGATTCAAAGGATATTACAGTAAGGGATAGTATTAGGACAAAGTTATCGGAGGCATTGACACACGGATTGCCTTCACACAAGATGGTTAGGAACAACCCAAAGTTTGAATGGAAGGATCACTCTTCTTAAGTGTTTGGAATTATTATAATATGTGGGCTTGCTTGTCACGTGAATGGCAAGCTCTCCCACACACAGGTCTTGGCTACTGGCTGAAGGCTTCAAACCCATATTCCGTTGGATGTCTTGTCAATAGAGACTTTTCAATGGGAATATAGTATTATTTCTCATCTTAGCTCGATATAAATAATACGAACAATTTTCACGATGTCCTGTAGTAGACTTGCTAGGAAATGATCTACTATGCTGCAAACAAACATTTTAGCTTATCCCGAGTATGCTCTAGACATGAAATATGTCTTTTACACGACCGAAGTTCACAGATATCACAATTTGAATCATACAGACACACAATGCTCTTCTCATGCTTGAGCCAGAGCTTCTCTCAGTTGCCTCAGTTGGATCATCTTTGGCAGTGGAAGAACCGGGCCCATTCAGTTCATACTTGAATCCTCTACCAACAGGTGACTGTAAAATGAAATCACTTTTATCGGTGCCATTGTATACTGACTTATCGTAATAATCATAACAACCAAATCCAGAAACAACAGGTAATTTGGACGATGTATCAAAAGAGGATGGGCCGGTAAGTGTAATGCCTCCAGTGGGAAAGATCAATTCGATTCTACACTCCCATTCGCCATCTGTGCCACTAACATCTAGTTGCAGAGTACAATTACCAGATTGGGTACCAACAACTTCATCTCCTTCGCCATTTATGTATATATCGGAATCATTCCATGTTGTCATATCACCATCTGAAGACATGGTTGTGTTCATAAATTTTGACTGCAATGCCTGTCCTTGAAATACCGATGCAAGTGGTGAACAAACTACTTCAACATCACTATTTTCTTCTTTAATAGCCTGAAGAAGTACTTGCTCTTCATCTGTCACAGATGACCAAGGTACATTAAGATTAAAGTTACATTCATTCATTTCATATGGTTGTATTGATGCTGCCTCTTGTATTGGATATGGATACTTATATTCTTCATTGATATAACAAGAAGATACCAACTTCACAACACCTAGAAATCCATCTTCTCCATTATTCAATGGACTAGCCAAGAAGAATTCACGATATCCAGTATCAGTTGAATATAATAATGGTATTGTATCTCCTACCGTTAAGTTACTTGAAGATCCATCATGAAATATCTCTTGGATTGTAAATGCTTGAACTTGATCTGTAAAGATATATTCACCTCCTTGATATACTTCGAATGAACATGGATTTGTTGATATCATCTTTGTTGTAGGTTCTTCTTCTTCTGAATCAGGTGGTGAGCAGTAATCTCTACCAGACTCTCCATCACCAATGCAACCAGCAACTTCTTCTAAATCATCACGATTGAAACATTGCAAATCTCCTATACACTCGTCATCATCGTCACAGTCTCCTTGACATACAGATAGCGGAAATACATCTTCGGGTTCTCCATTATCTCCGACTATTACAAGTTCCTCAGTTGGGGCTATTTCCTCCTCCTCTTTAACAACTTCTGCCTGGGTAAATGTAAGTCTTGCAATTAGTAATCCATCATCTAATTCTTCTTTTAGACTCTCTGCAATTGTTGGTGTTGTTGGTAGACAATCTCCTTGACATTTTGCAACCAGTAGGAAGAAGAAGAGATAAAGAGTTGATGGGGACATACTATTCATGCATATCATAGTCCTCTGAACACTAGCCGTGGCCGCAATCAAAGCCTCTTAATCTAACAACACAGTAGTTAGTGAGACCTATCAATACTATTCGCGCATATGTATCATATGTCCCCCCAACAACCTAATCAACTAAGAGTATCAGTACTCAATTAGAAGATTTGGCGAGTAAACCTCCTTCTATTGCTTCCACCTCAGCACAAAATAAATCTTCTTCTCCTCAAACTGCAACTCGAGATATCAGTAACGACTTGTACTAATATATCCTAAAGCAACAACTATATAACACATTAGTAATAATAACCATGAAGATCTCATCTATAACAACATTGGCAGTAATTGCCATATCAACACCGTCAACTGTAACCGCATTCGCACCTCCATCCTCCCAATCATCCACAACAACAATAAGATCAACAACATTAAATCAAGCAATCGATGATAAAACAGAAGTACGTGACTATTTCAACAACGAAGGTTTCTCACGATGGAATAAAATCTATTCCGAAAGTGATGAAGTTAATAAAGTCCAATTAGATATACGTAATGGTCATGATCAAACTATACAAAAAATATTAAATTGGATTAAGGACGATGATAATATTGAGGGAAAGAGTGTATGTGATTGTGGATGTGGTGTTGGTAGTTTGGCTATTCCGCTGGCACAGATGGGTAAGCAGTCGTCTCTTTTGTTTTGCTCTATTGCAGTGCTGCAATATTGTATGAGCATATCGATATTGACAACTCATTTCCTTCTTTTTTTGTAAAATTTGAACACATCTTGTATATGTAGGTGCTAAGATTTCAGCCTCAGATATCTCCGATGCAATGGCAAACGAGGCAGCCGATCGTGCTAAATCATTAGGTATTAATAATGCCAAATTCTATACATCCGACTTGGAATCAGTAACCGGGAAGTATGACACAGTAACATGTGTAGATGTTGCAATTCATTATCCCACCGATGAAATGGCAGGTATGGTTGGTCATTTATGTTCTTTGGCGGAAGATCGTGTATTCTTTAGCTTTGCACCAAAGACATGGTATTATGAATTTTTGAAAAAGATTGGTGAATTGTTTCCTGGACCTAGTAAGACTACTCGGGCTTATTTACATGAAGAGAGTGTTGTTAGGGATGCATTGGAAAAGGCTGGGTTTAAGGTTGCTAGGGAGGAGATGACTGGTACAAACTTTTACTTCTCGAGGTTATTGGAGGCTAAGCGTGTGTAAATGAGATAGATGGATGGTTGAGGATGTATCTTGGTGTTTAAAGAGAGAGTAGTTGTTCATAGATCTGCATATCAGAAGCGGGGGGTATAGAAGAGGAGATACAGGAAAGAAGCAAGGCTGTCTTAAGTTTGCAATGGCTCCATGTGAGTGGTATAGAGAACTTAATCTAATGCTGCTTGTTTTCTACTTTTGTCTAACACTCTCTATTCTATACGATAAACACACTAATCCAAGCCGATATCATAACCCCGGCCGTATCTTCCAAATCTAGTGACACGACTACAGAATCAATACCACCGCACCTTACTGTTGGATGTAACCAAGTGGAACTCCTCCTTGCACAAAGGACATTCATTCTTCTTGGTTGCCCATTCATCGATGCATTTGAAACAGAATGAGTGATTGCAACCATTAATAGTTGCAATGTTGGAAGAGTCTGTACATCCTCCCAAACAAATGGCACACTCAATGTCAACAAATTCCTCACTCTTATCTTCCAGATTAGTAGATTGAGAGAATACTGCAACAGATGCCATAATAGCTGCCTCTACATCTTCTTCATCGTCTGAATAATCAAGGGATGAATCATCTTCTGAATCTGAAATGTAGGTATCACTTCTTGAATACTGAGCAACACTGCCAGAAGGATTACTTCCACGGCAACCAAACTTAAAAGACATTCTTCTTCTCAAAACTACGGGTGGAGATAAACGTCTAGCCATAGGAGATAAACGGCGTACCATACGTCCAATTGTACTTAATCCACGATTGTTACTCATATTTGATTGACCATCAAAGCACATCGATAATCTTCTTGTCTTAGGAGGAGATTTGAGTGGTGTTATATTATTGTTAACAAACGGTGTAGGTATCTTATTATTATCTGTATCAACCAATACCAATTCGATTGATAAATTGTTGGTATTATTTGATGGTGTTAGATTATCGGTATTAACCAATTGCAATTCGATGGAAGAGTTATTGGTGTGAGATACCTCATCAGTACACGATTGCAAAGTAAGAGGAGTATCCTCCATCACTTCAATACGCAATACAGATACAAGATCGTCCCATACCATTGCATGCTGACGCCGATGAATAGGACTGTGGGTTGATCTGATAAGTAGAGGCTTTATTAATTGTGCACTAACACGAGGGTTTGATTTTGATTTATGTGTTCTGTGCATATCATGTGCACTATAATAATTTGATACATGACTGCCGCCGCCGATACTACTATGATTATTGTTAGATCTAATAAGACGGGGTTTGGATAGATCAGATCGAATATGATATGATTGCTGCTTGTTGTTTTTATTGTTAGTATGTTTATTGACTGATGATGATGGTGCATGTAATGATGGTGCATGTGATAATGTCGACCGCCTTCTCATGTGATGAGGTATCTCCGCCATTAGCTGTTGTGGCGTTTTTGCATTACGGCGGGATAGTTGACGCATATTGATATGCATAGTATTGGGTAGTTGTTTAATTGGTATGTTGTTTGTTAAGTTGTATTTTATGAGGAATGTTTGAGTTTTTAAGTGGAGTTGTCGTGGATGGGGAAAAGAGGGGAAAAAGAGAGGATACCTCAATCCACGACTACTCCGCTTGTTGAGTAGACCCCCCTCAACACTGTTGTGCACCATCAACCGCACGTCACATGATCCAGTATATGATACTTTAGAATAAGGTGAGTCTAGAGATTATAAACTGTACCATTTCAAAAGAACACATATCAATCGACGGCCAATCTTTGCATGAAAGATAAAAGATGTTTGCACCATAACTCAGATAGATGTATGAATGTACAGCTTTATTTAGTAGTGTTTGTTCGTTGTAGTGGTTAGTAAGAAACTATACATTGGTGGCAAAGACAAAGATATCTGAGATATATGAGATGTGTACCGGAGATACTTGAGATACTGGAGAGATGCACCAAGAGACACATGCTCGTATATATTTTATGTTTACATCACTTTGTAGCTTTAGAGTGTTGAAGTTTTAGTTTGTTGCTGGTTTGTAAGAAACTATAGTTAGCGGTGAAGATACTTCAGTTTATCTCTTGCTCACCACTTGTCTTCCCTCTGTTTTCTATAACAGGCAACATAAGGAACACTCTTATTATACACAACAAATCAAAATGATCAAGGATGAAGCTACTGTGGATTCTACTCCTAGCAATAAATTGCTCCGTAAAAATGTAGCTTTGTTGAGGTGAGCTGGCAAACACAAAGATTATAATATGCATATAACATGTACTTTTTACCAAAACCTACACTTCCTTCGCTTCTTTCATTTAGGAGTATTATAATTGTCATCCTCGGTTTATTGTGGATAATTATCTGCCTCGGAGCAATCAAGATAGTCATTGGGCTGTTGACGATAACACTCAGGCTCCGTTTGATGTTGAGAAACCGAGTTACGAATAGTTACTGGCTGACAGAAATATCTAGGTATACTCTCAACTGATTGAGTTAGGATTACTTTAGTCAATTCATAAGCATTAAAATCTTTATGTTATACCTTGACTACAGAGGACTGTCCTCTTGGCACAATTTACTCTACACATTAATTCTTGCCCTTTTGGCATCGGGCTGTTCTGAATCATTAATACCTGATGCCTCACCTCCTCCTCCACCACCTCCTTGCAAAGAAAGATCAGCAGTAGCCTCATTCTCCTTGGTACCCTCGGATGGCATGATACCATTACCAATTCCCAAGTCTGTCACCTCCTTGTGCAATCGAGTCTTGAGGTTCTTTAAATCCATTTGCATCTCAAGCAACAACCCCTCGACCTTGTTGGCCTTATTCTTTCCCGCTATCAAACTGCGTTCATTTAGACTTCGTAAACGCTTCTGTCGACCTAACTTGTTTCGTAGCTGAAGAACCTTGCCCTTGAGTACATTCATCTCCTCTTGACGAGCTTCGGCTTGACGTAAGTTGGCAGACATAGTAACCATAATCCTTGGTTTGTCTGCCTCATATACCACCTTTCGGACCGTCTCCTCTAAATTATCCATGGGAATAACACTTGGGTAATTCTTAACGTCATCCGGAGCGGCAACTAAGCCTGAACCAAAAGGCAGGACAGACTTAGGCGATGTCTTTCCATCACCCTTCTTGTCTTCGGAAGTCTTGTCTTTGGCGAGAGAAGAGCTAATGTACTCCTCCATTGCAAGGGTGTCGTGATCCGCACCGGTGGCCAAGGCAGTAGAAACCATGTCTTCCCAACGCTTGGCAAGCTTCGGATCTGAGAGGAGAAGAGTGGGTAAACTCTTGGAGTTGAATTCAACCTCAGCGGGTGAATATGTGTGGACTTTTCCCGACTTGGTTAACTTGACGCTAATGGTAGTTGGCTTCAATACCTTCTTGGCTGCAGATTTAGTGGCAGCCTCCTTCTTGTTTGGCGAGTCGACATCCATGGCATCACCCTTCTTAGTTTCCACAGTATTCTCCAACTGTGGACCAGTCACTGACGTTACAACTCCCTCCTCGCCTGAGGAGCTAACAATCACTTCATCACCAACAAGTAACCATCCATTAGCCATCTTTGTCATCTTGGTACTTACACCACCCACACCCATGACTCTCCAATCATCATTCTTCAACACGTCATTATCATCGTCATCGGCCTTGACACCCTCAATCTCTTCACCCAACATTTTCAATGTACCAATAATATCCTTCATACTACGTACATTCACACCTCGTGTCCTTACCAAACTTCGTAATCCATTATATTCATCATCCAACTTACCACAACTTCCCGTAACACCACCCATACTATCATTAATAGCCTGCATTTCTTTCCTATAACTGATTAAATGATTCATGAAATGATTACGCATTAAGGAACTAACACTTTCGATACGTGAATGTTCATTCTTGGCAATGTCTAATTCCTCACGTGTTCTTGTTACTGTCTTGCGATAGTTGGATAAATCACTTTCAACCTCATTGGGATTTTCCTCCCATCGTTTTAAACGATGATGTGTCTTGTACGTTGTTGATTCTTGTGGACGGGGTGGATTGAAGGATGTTAATGTATCAACGAGCTGTGGTGATTTTAGTAACGGCTTGTTCTTCTTGGATGGCGTATTACTACCCTTGATACTCTCTTCAAAGTCAGTATTGTCAAGTAAACTTGCCAATTGACCACTTAATGCCATCTTACGTGATTCTTTTGTGGGTGCAATGAATGCCTCACGGTCTGGCATGCCGTCATCTTCTTCCTCCTCTTCTTCCTCGGGAGGGACATCGTCACCTCCAACTTCACTCTTTGTAACACCCTCCATGGCAGTAGCATCCTCCTCTTCTACTTCAATATCTTCCTTCAATGGCATTTTCTTCTTAGCCATTCGCCGCGCCTCAATCATATCACTACGTACCTCACCTTTATATAACTTACGAAATCCCTCTACACCGGGTATGTATCGATGACGTACACGTCGCTGTTCCTCACTTAACATATCTAGAAAATTCGTCATACTCGTGGGTAATGTCGTCGGGTCTAATAATTCACGACGTTCTTTTTCAATGTTGGGTGTGGGTGGTAATGTGAATCCACTTGCTGCATTTGTGGCATCGTCGGCAATACCTAATAGTAATTCTAAGGCTGAACCCTCGCCGCCACCTTCACCACCGGCAGCACCAGTACTTGAGGAGGTTTGTACATTTAAACCATCTGAATTTTCATTATTATCCTCCGATGGTGGAGGTGTCGAGGCACCGCCACGACCTTCATCAGATGTTGAATCTTCAAGCTGAGTAGATGGCATCAACTCCTTATCTTGCACGTTAGTTGGAATAACGCCTGTTGTGGTAGAGGATGCAGATAGATGTTGCTTGTTAGAATGTGATATTGATATTGAAATCTAAGGGCGTATTATCAGGCAGTAACAAACAACCAACATGGCCTTCCCCAATACACACAAATCAAAAATAATACACAGCTGATATAATATACAAGAGCATATAAAAAAACTAACTTACCACCAACGCCACCAACCACATCTTCCTCCATCATATCATCAACATCACTGGGTGGCGGTGGAGTAACATTTATATTATTAAGTATAACACGTACATTGCAATTAATACCATTATTTAATGTTGCCTGTAGTATTGAATCTCCGGACATGGCCATTTCGGAGGAGGTGTTATCTGTCATGATTTATATATATATTTGTTTTCGATGTATTTGTAAAGTATTACTCAATCTCAGTGTTAGTGTCTATAATTTGCAATAGAAAATATATCACTTTTTATTTTGTGAGCACAAGATGTGTACAAAAAATAATCTCGTCTAATTTTTTTTCATATACACTATATTTAGACGACGCGATATAGTATGAGTAGTGGTGGCTGTGCCTTCTAATTCTATAGCGTATGTGTTTGCTGTCAATAAAGCCACTCTTATTAGTTGTTTTAGAGTTTAAGTTGCCCTTTGTAATGCCCTTTAATTTGCCCTTCATTAATTGCAAAAGTAAAAAATGTCGCAATACATAGGCACTCGACTCTCTTTTGGCCTCAATGGGTCGATCGTATTTCAACCCGCCCTCAAGAATAATCTAAGCATATGGTCATCATCAACCACCACTTTGAGTAGAAGAGTACATATACTGCTAGATTATTGATATATTTGCGCCGCCGGGGTACTAAGTTCTCAGAAAGATACAACAATTATCATTAAAAAAAAATGCCTTTGAAGTCATCACGAGATTACCGCGATGATCTATCATTATCTAATTCGGTATTGGATTGGGGATCATTAGCCAATAGTTTTGAAACTAAGGATGGCATATCCACGTTATCAAATACTAAAGGAGAGACTGTAACAAAAGAGGGTGAGTATATTTGCATATGTTATATCTCCTTTATGCTGATTGTTGATCCGTGAATAGAATCTCATTTTATCTCAACAACCCTATATCTACTACTACAGGTAAAAATCATGGTACATCACCTCGAATATCTCGCTATGACCCAACGGCTATGAACCGTATTACAGATATAACTGATTTAGTATTAGACGATAGCAACAGTGACGATGAGGATTCAATAATAGACAATGGTTTTAACTCGAGTATGGAGATTGCACAAGATGTTGAGAATGGACGAGTTGTTCGTAAAGGGCGGCGGCGAAGAGGTGGTGGACAGGATGATGATGATTATGGTGGAGGAGTATTAGGGTTGTCAAAATGTAGACAACTGTTGGTCATTATTGCAATAGTGTCAGTCATTTGTGGGGCTAGTTTGGCCATTCTATATGCTGTCGGTAGGATTGACGATCCTCAGACAATACAAGGTTCGTATTTAGTCTCAACAACAGACAATGTTGAGGAAGAATCATCCACACAGCAGCAAAAGCTACTTGAAATGGCAGAACGAGTTATAACAGCATGTGATGAGGATAAACTCAATGACGATATGTCGGCTTGTCAACATTTGTGTCATGGTAGTATGTGTTGCTTTGAGACTGATGAGTATGGCTGTCAAGATGATGCGAGTAAGGATTGTGCGGTATATGCTGGTTGTGAGGCATTGGTGACGGGCATTCCACTGGGTGGTACTTCAGCCGATGAAGAATGAGAATGACTGTGCATACAAATGTGTACCTTATGTTGTTAAGTGGCTGCTAAAGAAGTAGTGTAGACTAGCATATTGCATGAATCCTTATGCCTTACTAGATTTGTTTATTCTGCTGTTTAAGCTGACTTTTGTTATATCACAGGATGATCAAGATCGGATTGCAACTGAAGATGCTCTGTAGGAGTTGGATACTCAAAGATACTTCACTACCTTTGTCTGTTGTGGCCTTGCCAATAACCATGAGCAACCCAGAGATCACTACGCTTATCAGCCTCTTCTTGTGCATTTCGTCTGGACCTTCTCCTAATTGCAAAGCAAACCGAGACAGTGTTAACAGTGACACATGTAGTAATATAACATATACCACAGGATTCAGCAAGTACATAAGATACACAAGTTTGCATTTCTATTTTAACACTCTCTATACTATATACCTCCTATTACAGTCGTGCACGGCTTCTAGCTTCCTCAATTGATCTACTAGAATGATATGATGCAAAGTCACATAGCTTCTTAGCTCTATCTTCTAAAGAGACGGTCTCTTCTCCTTCATCTCTATTCAATTTCAATGCTTGTTGAGCACATAAGACTGCCCTTGCATGATCTTGACGTATCATTGCAGAAGAATACTTCTTCCAATCTTTACAGAATACAAACTGTTCTATACCTATAATGTCTTCTGGTTCAAAAATGTCCATCATCGTCATGAACATCTCTTCTTCTTCTCTTGGTAGTGGTGATGATCTTGATAGCATGAGGAGACGGGTCTTAATACAAACAGCATCAAGTAGTGCATCTTTACTAAATCTCTTACGATCTTTAGCTGTGTAGTAGTATGAGTGTGGAGTATCGGGAGTGTATACTTGCATACTTGACAGGTCTGAGAATCTAACACTCTTCTTCGTCGTCTTCGTCTCCTTGGTGACTCTTCTATGCTTCTTCCTTGGATATCGTCGTGTTGCTGCCTCGTCGGCGGCGGAATCGATGATGCATTGTGGCCAGTCTACAATGAGGTCATTACCAACTGATGCTTGAGAGATAGGGTGATGGGTGGCGTTGGAACAACCGTAGTAGTTTTGCTCTTCAGCATTATGTGGTGGTGTCGTGTTGTTTGACGATAGCATATTGTCCATGGTTCTTTTCATGACGGCTTGATTATGATTGCTATCTTTGACTTTGCAATAATTGTGAGGTTATGATATGCTCACAAGATGGAGTTGATGTATGGCAGCTGGATGGTGTCGGTGACACACATCTAGTAGGTATCAAAAGAGCTATGCAGTGTTAAAATGTACCTAATGCCATTGCAATGAAATAACAGATCGTGAAATTTAGATGTAAATAAATTGATGGTGGTGATTGAACGAACGGCAGCCTGAGTTGTGGAGTTGATCCGCCCACACACTCACGATTGTTTAGCCGCCTATTAGAGCTATGCAGTGTCGTATGTTGTGCAAATACACTAGCCTATCTTGCCTCTTATGCTCAATCGGCATGAAATATTATATTTGATGAGTGAATGGTTGTGACTCGTGACTTTGAAAAAAGGTCATTTTTGTTAGCCAGCCCCCCGGTATCCTAAAATGCAGATAGCATAGAAAACTTTGAGCTACAATATTTGTTGTCTATCGTACCCCCCTAGCAGTGTTTGGATAAGAAAGAGATTGCAGTAGGATATAGAGTAGTGGCGCGTTCTTCTTTGATCTGTCGGCGGCGGACGTAACTCGCAACAACAACTAAGTAACAACTCTTGAGTTCTACATATCTTTCGGAGTATTTTTTTTGTATTTGCATTGCATACAGGCTTAGTAGGCATACTTATATTTAGCAGTGGATGCAATACAGTACAATGAAAAAAGAATCATCAGTTAAAAATGTATTAAAAAGTAGTGTATTTGATTGGGGTTGGGATGCTGAAAGTGTCGGTACGTATATTTATCTGTGTTTTTTTTCATTGTTGATTGATTGATATGTGGCTCGGGGTTTCTATCTCGTGGTTAATACCTCGAATGGTATCGATTTAGTGCATTCGATGTATATTAATTATTGCATTTGCAATTAGAGGGGGATCTAGTTACGCCACTTCTTTCATATACTAATTTCCCATATCTTTTTTTTGCAATACACTCATTAATGACCACACACCCTCACACCAAACACTCACAGGCAGCGGAGTAAGCGAAGGTCACGTTTCACGATATGATCCAAGTAATATGAATCGAATAACTGAAAACTTGGCCGACTTGGTCAATGATGGATCCGACAGTGATGAGGATGTTACAAAAAATAACAATCGCAATAGCATTATAGAATCATTAGAAAGGGGACAAAAAACGAATAGTAACTGTCGAACAAGGTATCGTCAAGTAGTTGTTATTGTATCGTTAGTTGGTATTATTTTAGGTTCGGCCGTGGCTATTGGCTATGCTATTATTGGTAGTGGCGATCCTAATGATAATGTTCAAAGTTCCTATC